>Ga0247610_10000216_pt1 | contig 94131 bp, 168 predicted proteins | sample 174DNAGHGhighgp2_FD_193483 | JGI IMG/M metagenome (GOLD analysis project Ga0247610, IMG submission 193483) | Sheep rumen microbial communities from Palmerston North, Manawatu-Wanganui, New Zealand - 1742 DNA GHGhigh gp2 | ecosystem: Host-associated > Mammals > Digestive system > Stomach >... | reverse complement strand
GTTAGATATATACTTGATACATATGGAGATATGTTTGATATAGAGACTAATCCTGACAATCCTTGCCTTACTCCTAACTATCATGTTGTAAGGATGCTTAAGAGAATGGATCGATCCTGTCTTTGTCCGAATACATATTACATAAAATAGAGGATAAATAGTCCAGAAAAATAGGATTAGAATATAATGGATAATAGGCTTGATCTTACGACTATACTTAAAGGGTGTGAAGGAATAACACTCTATTATACAGTATATGGAGAATGTAAGTTAGGTGGTGTCAACCCAACTGGTGATGCTGCTATATTATTACAGGATATAAAGACTGGGCGTTCACTTGGATTCCTTAAGAAGAATGGAAAGAAATATGATACAGGTGAGTGTCTTGTATTTCCATCAAGGGCACAGAGAGATTGGAGTAAATTTGAGGTTCCTTACCAGGATGGTGTATTCGTTATTGCTGAAGGAAGGAAATGTATATTCAAAGCAAAGGAAGATGACGGGTTCATAGATGTATATGCTGTAATATCAAGAAGCGATGATCAGATACCAAATAAACTGTTCATAAGGGATTCTGAACTTCAGCAGCTTGTCAAGGGTACTAACATGAGACTTGCAACATCTGATGAAATTGAAAGCATGAAGAACCGCCTTGCTGAAGAAGGATATGAGTGGGATGATACAAGAAAGAAAATAAAGGCTCTTAGATGGAAACCTAATGAAGGTTGTCCTTACTTCTATATAGATATGAACTCTATTGGAAGCGTATCTATTGGAAAGGCTGCATGGAAAGGTGATGAGATCGATCAGGATAGATATTCAACTGGAAATGTTTTCTCTGATATGAAGTCAGCTGATGAATGGAAAAACAAGTTCAAGGAAATAAATTTAATGTTAAGAAATCGAAAATAACAAGGGAATCTAAACGGTTCCCTTTTTTATTTCATATATTTGTTGTATATTTGCAAAAAACAATTATATATGCATATTACATTACCGAACGGACAAAAATCTTGGATATATTTTCCAGAACAGTGTGATCTTTGTAAAGGATTTATATTCTCTGATGGAACTCCATGTAACAGAGAAGGTACGATAAATCTTATCAAGATGTTGAAGGAAGCTGAAAGTAAAGCGAAAGGAGTATATGGTTCCGTTGATTTCAGATGTGACTATTTTAATCTTGATGAAGATAAGTATAACAATTCAAGATATAACGAATCATCTTGTCAAGGATAATGGAAGAACTAACTTGTAAATGTCTTATAGATAACGGAAAGTACATCAAAGGACATGAATACCAGGTTGATGTATATCCTCTATTCAAATGTGTCTATGTAAACGGTGGTTGTAAAGACTATAGATTCTTTTCTAACGAAGAATTTGAAAATTATTTTGAACTTATATAAATGAAAAAGATTTACTTATCAATGCCTATCACTGGATATGATATCCAGGAAAGAATGGATAGAGTCAGTGAAATAAAAAGACGTTTTGGTGATTTGTATATCATATCTCCTTTCGATGCTTCACCATATGATCCAGAAAAATCATATGAGCAGTGTATGAAAGAATGTGTAGCTGAGTTACTTAAATGTGATGAAATTTGGTTTGATACTAACTGGTATGATTCAAACGGATGCCGCATAGAAGCTGAAGTTGCAAGAGGATGTGGGATAAAAAGACATTTTATTACAGAGTTGTCAAAATTATCAACAGCAGAATATAAAGGATAAATACCACAGAAAAATATACAGAAAAGATAATGGAAATTAAACAAGGTTATTCTGTTGACACGACAAAATATATTGATCGAGTAATCAGATTCGGTAAGGCTAATAGAATTCATTTTGATCTTAAGGATCCTAAAACAATACAGGATAAACTGGAATGGCTTAACATATACGATGTTGATCCATTAAAGACAAAGTGTGCAGATAAACTTCTTCTGCATGAATATTGCAAGGATACACTTGGTGTTGATATTTGTGTGCCTATCATAAAATCATATGACAAGGTTGAGGACGTTGATCTGGATAAGCTGCCGAAGAAATTCGTCATCAAGTGTAATCACGGATCTGGCATGAACGTGATTGTACTTGACAAGAACGAGATCGATCCAGGTGCATTAGGATCTCTTCTTCAGAGGTGGCTGAACACGAATTTCGCTATGCAGAACGGATTTGAGGCACATTACTATGATATTCCAAGAAAGATTATTGTAGAGAAGTATATGACTGATGGTCATAAGGATTCTCTTCATGACTATAAGTTCTGGTGTTTCAACGGTGAGCCTAAGTTCTACACAATCAATTCTGGTAACGGTCATGGTGACATCATGTACTATAAGATGAACGGAACAGAGTGGAATCTGTATGGTGTGCCTCATCATGATGAATATCAGAAGCCAAAGAACTTCAACGAGATGAAGAAGTTTGCTAAGAAGCTTGCAGCTCCATTCAAGTTCGTCCGTATAGACTTCTATGAGATAAAGGGTGTTACTTACTTAGGTGAGATGACATTCACCCCAGGTGCTTGTGTATTCAAGTATAAGGATCCTAAGAATGAGATAAAGGTTGGTGATATGCTTACGCTTGATATACCAAAGGAAGAACCCGTAGAAGAAAAGAAGGAAGGACTTTTTGATTAAAAATTAATCCAACACCAAAATGATAATAGTTTCATTAACAAGTTGGACAAAAAGGATAGGTAATGTAAGGGCTGTTGTTGCCAGCCTTCTTGATCAGACTATGATGCCTGACAGGATAGAGATTAACCTTTCTATTGATGAGTTTCCTAACAGGTCGGTGGATCTTCCATCTGACCTTCAAAAATTCATATTGGATAATTCAAAAATAGTAAAGGTTAACTGGGTTAAAGGTAATGATGGTGTGTTCAAGAAATTCATACCAACACTAAAGAAATACCCGCTTGAGCAATTCTATCTTCTGTCATGTGATGATGACTGGATATACAGAAAGGATTATATCAAACTGATGATGTTCTATCTGGATCAGTTCAAGGCTGATACATTCTGTCTTGCAAATGCAAAGGTTATAGGAAATCGCCAGATATACAAACCTGGAGTATTCAAACCTGATTTCTATGAGAAACTTACTAAGGATGTCATTGATACAAGGATCGATGATATGTATATCGATCATTACCTTACATCAAAAGGTAAGAAATTTTCATCGTTCAGACCAAATGATACACCAGATATAACAAAGAGGTTTAATCAGATATTTCCTAATTCACATAATGATGAGAACGGAGAGTATAGTATCCATGATGTTAATAAAGCATCAGCAATAATAAAGAAAATAAAGTTCTGATGTCAAATATAGCAATATTCACATGTATAACTGGCGGATATGAAATGCCAACAGATAACTTTGAGAAGAAGGCTGGATATGATTACTTTCTTTTCTGTGATTGTATAATACCAGTAAACTCATGGAGTCTTCTTATACCAAAGTTTGCTGATGATCCTAATTTGAACAACATTAAGAAACAGAGAATGATAAAGACGCATCCGCATTGGGTGCTTCCTGATTATGATATAACTGTCTGGATAGATGCTAATACAAGTATAGACCAGAAACTATATGATTATATAGAGAAATACAAAGAAAATGTTATAACGTTCAAGAAACACCCAGACAGAAACTGTATATATGATGAACTGAAAGAGGTTGTGTTCTGGTCTAAGGAAACACAACATCACGGACAGTTTCTTTTCAACAAATATAAAAAAGAACAATATCCAGAACATAACGGATTATATGAGACAAACATAATCATATCACATCCAAAGGATTATAACGTACAGACAATATACAATAAATGGTGGGAACAGATATATACATACTCACATAGGGATCAACTTTCACTAAATTATATACTTTGGAAGAATAAGCTTAATAGATTTGTAACAACATCTGTAACAAAAGATTTTCCACCAAAACAACATCAGCACATAGAAATAAGAAAATGATTTTCATATATAACGACATATCATTATTGATTGACATACTTAAGAATATGTCAAAACTTTCAAATGAAACAGATGTGAATAGTTTCAAGAAAAATCTTGAAACACTATCAATGATATCATCTGATTCAATGAATGTTATAAATAAACTTGAACACGATATAACAGATGTAGCGGCACTTAGAAAACTATATAAGGTTAAACGAAATATTACTCTGATGAACTCAATATATTTCATCAGACTTAAAAATATAAACCCAATAAAAGAAGTAATAGATAACTTCAAGAAAAGGATGATCCCCTGGATAGATTATTATGTAAATTATATGATAGAACTTTCTAAACAATTCCACGAGGAGCCTAAAGTTAACAGGATAAGACCAAAGGTTTGCCTATGCTGTATAGCAAAGAACGAGAATAGGTATATCAGGGAATTCATAGAATACTATAAGAAATTGGGGATCGATCATATCACAATATATGATAACAATGATCCAGACGGAGAGGTTTTCAACGATGTTATACAGGATTACATGGATTCTGGATACGTAAACACAATTAACGTAAGAGGGGCAAAGAATTACCAGAACCACGCATATAATTACTTCTACGCTAAACATCATCATGAATATGACTATATATTCTTCTGTGATGTTGATGAATTCCTTGTACTTCATTTCGATGAGACAATACAGGATTATCTGACAAGATCGATCTTTGACGATGCTCAAGTTATACATATAAACTGGAAAGTATACGGAGATGGTGGAAACATAACATATGATCCTAGACCTGTAATGGAGAGATTTACAAACGTATATGAACCTGAAAGGACAACTAAAACAAAAATAATGATGTACGATCATGTGAAGTCTATTGTCAGATGCGACGTTGAACCTGGTGCGATGTTTTTCTATAATCCTCACACACCATATTATCCTTTCCTATATGTTGTGAACAATGAAGGAGAAAGAGTTCCAAATACATTCAACAATCCAGCAACATATAAAATGGCACAGCTCAATCACTATTACACAAAAAGTCTTGAAGAGTTTCTTTCAAGATATAAGAGGGGAAGGGCTGATATAATCGATAATAGAACAATTGATGATTTTATCAAAACATATTTTGGAATAAATTCAAAAACAAAAGACAAAGAAAATTTTGCAGAAAGTTTCAAGAAAAGTTTAGAAAAATAATTTGAATTATTTTTTGTCATAACTTATTGAAAATCAGCAAATTATATTTTGAAAAATATTTAGAAAAAATTTTCTATATAATTATTTTTCTATTTCAAAATAAAAGTTGTATATTTGCAACATAGAAAGATACAACCCAATATGGTTGTAATTAGCAAAAACAACCATTATAGGTTGTAATTTAAATTGATAATTATATGATAAACAATAAGTTAACAAATATAGAGAAGGATCTTTTCTTCGACATATATAAGACATCTCTTGCAGCAATGTTGTCGTCAAAGAAAGTTGATGAGCTTGATTGCTATAATATCAATGGTGCTATTGATATTGCTGCAACTATCGCAATGAAAAGTGTAGAGCTTCTTATAAATGATAATGGATTAGATATTAAAAACATGAAAGACATAGTAGATGAACTCAAGAATAAAAGACCATCAGAACCAATTGATTATCCAGTTATAGAATAAACACACTTCTTAAACATACTTTTTAAATGGATGAGGCTGACGAAAACGCTTTAATCACTTTCATACACAATTACTTCAATATAAAAATTTTACTCATAGGATTTTAGCCTCATCAACAAGCTGCGATCGTCGTGATGACAGACCGCAGTTATTTTTTATATCTGGATCGATCCACATCACACAATGATCCAGAACGATCCAGGATTAATCAATAATACTTACATTTATATTTTGTTAATACATAAAAAGCATGTATTAACATTCATTAGTATATTATTAACATTCGTTTTCATTTTCACAAATAAACATCATTTGTAAATAAAAATTACTTTGATTGTATATCGCTGAAAATCAATGAGTTACATAAAACATATATCATATTATGCCTATCTCTGATGCAAATATACAACAAAAATATATATCTGGAAAATCAGTTAACATTCATTAACGATCGATCCGCCCAAATAATACCACGTTAAATAATCTCAGTGAGATTATTACAGCAGCCCCAATTACGCACGCACGTGTTTCTTATATATTATATAAATGCAGAATAAATATATTGTTATATCGTTAACAAAAATTAACTCGAAAAATTTGGTGGTTTCAGATATTCTTCGTACCTTTGCACCAGATAAACAAATAAAAAGTATATTGTATGGATTCATCAGTTTGTAATTATTGGAGAAAGGAACTCGGTTCAGAGTTCAGAAAGACCGCACTTCAGTATGTTGGCGGTTATGTTGAGAAGGCTGGTAAGGTTGAGATCGATCAGGAAAACAAGACCTATACGGCTGTTCTTGATATTAATGATGTATTATCTACCATCATTCCAGTAAACATATCCTGTGAGTCAAGTGTAAGGGTTGTAAGATTCGTATCAAAGATTAAGGTTGAAGGTACAATCCACCGCACAAAGTTCAAGGATGTTACGAGAAAACAGGTTGATAATGTAATACTGTATGACAATCAGGGTGAAGAAATAGAGGCAATGACAATCTGTATCGACTGCCTACTTGTGTTGCTTGACACCCTGGATCAGCTAATCAACGGAGACTATAAGGATGATGTCCACATAGAAAAATCAGATGATTAACATCTTTTAACCAAAAATATTTGGTGGTTTCAAAAATTATCCTTACCTTTGCAAACAGAAATAGAAAACAAGAAAAAGTAATTTAGGATTATGGCGTTTAATTTAATCAAGAATGACGTATCGACTAACGTCTATTACGTTAACAGAAACGACAGTATTGATCGTTATCTGAACTCCATCCGAAAGTACAAGCCTCTGACTTTCGAGCAGGAGAACGAGTGCATTACTCGTTACAAAGTTGATGGTGACTTAAAGGCAAGGGATATGCTTGTGAACAGTCAGCAGTTGCAGATCTATTCTCAGGCTAAGAAACTTTCCAACAACCCAGACGTTGTTCTTGAACTCGTCAATGAGGGAAACATTGGACTTATGGAGGCGATCGATCGTTTCGACTTCACTAAGGGTTGCAGACTGTTTACATTTGCAGCACACTACATCTATCAGGCAATGAACTATTATTTCTGCCGTAACAGACTGGTGAAGCGTCCTTCTGACGAGAAGATAGGTAGCCGTGTAGCCACTGAGCGTGAGATCTTCTTCAAGATTAACGAGCGTATGCCTACCATCGAGGAACTGAGAAGCATCATGCTTAACAAGTATGGTGTTAAGGTAAAAAACGACTCCGATCTTGAAACACCAGAATATATATATGTGGACAATTCCGTAGTTGATGATGACAGCGATAACTTCACCTATGGTAATACACCAGAGTATCTTGCGGTTACAAGCTCTGAGAACGACTATGTATCAACGTCTGAGAAAGAGGATACAAAGGCTACAATACTTGCAGCACTCGGAAAACTCGGTTCAAGAACCGCTGAGATAGTGAAAATGCTTTACGGTATTGACTATCCGAGAGAGTATAGCGCACAGGAGATTGGTGAACTCTACGGTATGACACCTACGAGAATTAACCAGATTCGACGTGAGGCTACTAAGAAACTGCAATATCTTATCACCGCATAAGTTTAATTTAATCCATATTTTTTAACAATTTAATAAAAAACAATTATGAAGAAAAATGTAACAAAGCCGCGTTTCGCTGACAATGATGTGTATCCTTTCGTAAAGAAACTGGATTATCTCAACAAGAAGAATGATAAGGATCAGCACGTTCTTCCTAAGTTCGCAAAGCTGACTTTCCTTGATCGTGAGATTCACCACAAGGATGGTAACACAAAGGGCGTTGCATGCACAATGTTCTGCCGACTTACTTTCGATATTCCTAACTATCTGAATTGTAGGATTTTCAATAACCGCTATGGTGACGGTCAGTTTTTCAACGTTACTGGTGTAGCATACTGCGCTGATGATGATTCGTTCGATCTGAACAAGGGACGACTTATCGCACAGGCTAAGGCTGAGAACGAGGCTTACCGTGTAGCAAAGGCAATGTGTACTGTTGCAATCGAGCAGCTTGACAATGTTGTAAAGGCACTCCAGAGAAGCGTACCTAACTTCGAAAAGTATATCGAGCATAACAATACTTTCATCGAGAAGGTTGCTGATGACAAACTTTAAACATTAGTTAACAATGAGGGACAGGGATACAGTTATCAATGAAATCAGACAGAAAGCAATGTACGAGAAAGAACACCGTACTGAAATTCTGATCGATCATCTAAAGAGGATGAAAAAATTCACTGATGACTATATTCCTGAACCTCCTATAACAGACAGAGATACATACGAAAGATATGTTATACCAAACTATATAAGATGTGGTGCGTTGCCTAAACACAAACTTATCAATGGTAAAACATATATCGGTAGTTGCAGGAATGCTGACAGAGCAGTCTGGTTAGGAGACAAATTCGAATATACAAGGTATAAGTTCGGTGATACTTTCCAAGAAAGGATCAAACACTTCGAGGATGCACAAGGAAGCGAGGATGTTTTCGTACCTATAAGGGAGATCGATCCTGAATAATTTAATGAAATATTTTTACAGAACAATTCAGAAAATAAAATGAAGAAAGTTTCAGAGAAAAAACCGAAGAAAGGTGATATTCTTGTACTGAAAGAAAACAGGGATGTTATCTATGAATTCAATGAGAATAATCCTAAAGGAAATCCTAATGCCTGCAATGTTGCGGTACATCTTTACGATAGTATAGGAAAGGATCCAGTTGTCAATTATAAGTACAGCGATCTTGACTGTGTTGGATATAATGCGCCGTGGGACTATGCGACACCAGACGAGATAGATAAATTCAATAACGCTATCAAAGCATATCAAAGGAAAAGAAGGGAATGTGCTATGGTAGAGTTACTGGATGAGTTAATGATTAAGAAACATTCAGATACTGAGATCGATCAGATTAAGTCAGAGCTTATTAAAACAATAGAAGAATACTAATATGGATGCAAGGAACATTTCAAGACAAACATTTATCAAGACACTGAATAAATTCGAGAGAGAAAATTCATCATCGATAACTATCATAAACAACTTGATAAATGATGCTGCAAACAATCTAAAGTTCAGCATAAAAATAACAAATGATAATATACCAAACATAAAAGATATTGGTTATGCTTTAGAACAGTATTATCTTTATAGAGGATATTCTGTGTTTTTCAATAACGGTGATGATAAGTACGGGGTTTATCCATATATTAATATAGAATGGGCTTTTAAAGATGTAGCACAACCATACGAGGAATGACAGTAATCAAACAATATAAATCCGATTGGGGAAACCTGATCGGATTTTTTGTTTTGTTAACAATAGGATCGATCCAGATTGGAGATGATGTCGGAGCTTCATCCAGGGAAATAATCTCAGTGAGATTACATACAGTGCAAGAAGGACGAACGATGCTTCAGGCTCATAATTAAAAAGATCGATCCTGTTAACATCATTTAACCAAAATAATTTGGTAGTTTCAAATATTATTCGTACCTTTGCACCAGAACAAATAAAATGTATAAGCTATGATTACAAATGATTCTTACGCAAGATGTATTGTCGAAAAGACGATGAAGGCAATAGAAAATAATCCAGATTATTGTATTGCCAAAATAAAATGTATAATCGAGGCTGCTGCAAGTGACGGTGTTACTTCTCTTGACATCACGGAGAATGATGTTAAGAACATCCAGAAACTCGGTGGTAATATTAAACAGTATTTCCTTTATAACGGATTCGATGTTAGGTTCTTTTCTTCCTATGACAGAATAACAATCTCTTGGAAGATAGAGAAGCCAAAACAAACGTTAAATTCTTATCCTGTTAACTATCTTTAACTGAAATTATTTTGTAGTTTCAGATAAAAGTATTACCTTTGCATCATCAAACAATAAGTCAAACAAACAAAACAAAACGGTTATGAAAACAATTAAGACATTCAAAGACAAAAACGATTTCGAGAACGCTCTTGAACTTGTATATCAGTTCCATCAGATCGCTTTTAACACTATCAATAATGTTATCCATACTTATGGTGACATTGAACTGACTGAAGACGAACAGGAGGATTTCAATTTCTCTTATCTTGAAATGGAAGATACATACAAGACTCTTGCTATCCGTAAAGAAGGTGACAACGATTTCGTTCTTGACACTGTATCTGCATCAGGTGACAAGTACACTATCGACTGGGAACAGATAAACCACGATATGATTATTGAGGAAATGCTCGTAAACAAGGCTCTTGAATTTGCAGAGGAAAAGAAAAACGAAAAGAAATAAATAATCAAATTAGTTTACAGTAATGGAAAAAGGTTTTCAATTAGGTGACTTCACCGTATTTCAGGATAGTAAGACTGGTCGTGTAGGTATCTCAGATTGCGACGGTAATATCATTGTACCTGCTGAGTTCAATACAAAGGAGGAGATCGGACAGCCTTATGAACTGCTCGTACTCGGAGAGATCGAAAACGTACCTATCGATGAACGAGAGGAACTTCTTGTAGAGGATCTCGGTATCGAGACAGTCAGAGTCTGCGATAACTGCGGTAAAGTCATGCACGAAGGATATACACTCGGAGGTGAACACGCCTGCTGTGATGAATGTGCTATCGCACTGTATAAGGATAAAAACGGTAACGTCTATCCGAATGCAGAGGAATTGTTCCAGACAGACTTGGATGAAAACGACGAAGAATGTTACTGGACTGCTTGGGAAGGATAGATACTTAACTTTCTTTTTCATACATAGCGAGAAAGTCTGGATCGATCAATATCGGTTCAGGCTTTCATTTTATACATACAAGTAAAAATTATTTACACCTGGATCCATCCAGAATCAGCATCAACAACCAGAACATAATCTCACTGAGATTAGCCGATTATCGGACAACGACTCGATCCAATTAAAATATTCAATGACTTGATACTCAGACAATTAACAAACATATCGGACAATATCGGATACTTGTTAACATTGTTTAACATAAAATATTTGGTTATATCAGAAATTATACTTACCTTTGCAACATGAAACTTACAATAGAATTTATAGAAAGAAACTTCAATGAGTTCAATGAGAAATTCTTCTCAGGGAAACTCAAGAAACCTGTGTTTGAAATCAACAGGACAAGATCGTTTTTCGGTTTGTGTTGCTGGAAAAACAAGACCACTAAAAAAGGAAAACTCGTTTGTAGATTCGATTACAGGATTAAAATATCAGAATACTTTGATCGATCTGAAACAGATTACATCAACACTATCCTGCATGAAATGATCCATCTTTATATCAGACAGTTTGATCTTGCACCAGAAAACGAGCATCACGGGCGTGTATTCAAATCTATCGCAGAGAATATAAACAAACACGGATATGATGTAAGGTATATGCAATCTGGTGAAGGTGTTGGACTTACTGACAAGAACGTGGTATTTTTCCTTACAGCATTCAGAGATCGATCTGGAAGGTATTTTCTTATCAGGTACAACCCTAAACGTTTCGATTATTTCAAATATAACTTCGAATTGTCTGGGTTTACAAAGGTTATATGGTTCACGTCAACCAATGATAAGAAATACGGACACTTACCTATGTGCAGGAAACGTGCAGGAGGTATGCTTATATCAGAGGATGATTATAACGAATTGAAGGAAAGCGAAGAGTACAGGGAAACTGCTTAACAAAGTTTAACAGTAAGTATTTTCTATATATAAAATAAAAGTTGTATATTTGCAGAAATAAAACTTAACATATATTTAAGATGAATAAAGTACATAAGTTTTTCATAATGTTCTCAGGTGAGTATCAGGGAATGACTTTCAGCAACAACCTTGTCGGTATCGCTGACACACTGGAAGAAGCAAGGGTGCTTTTACAGGAAATCAAGGACGAGGATGAAGAAATGTTAGGAAGCGTTCCTAATGGATATGAGATCAGAGAACAGGACATTTTTGTTCCATAAATTATGAACAGATGTTAAAATCCACCAGGCTTAACGTTTATTAACACGAAAAGTTTGGTGGATTCATTTTTTATTATTACCTTTGCAACATCAAACAAATAAAACAAAAAATTATGGAAAAGAAAATTCGTTTCGTAAAGGATCGCTTTCAGACACAACGCGGTGTTGAACTGAATGATGGTAGAGTTATCTCACTGTTCGATGAGGATAATCATTTCTATCTCCGTTTCGACTATCCCCTGGATCTTGATAACGGAACCTATGAGGAAAAGGAATATTCCCCTACACCAGACTATGATGATAGCGTGGTGAACCTGAATAACCTTATCAAACAAGGTAAGGCAAAGGAGGTACACTGCTATGATATATGCGAGTACAATGAGGATGTATATCCATATCAATTCATATACAGCCCAGCAAAAATCAGAAAGATACACAACTACTTTGTAGATCACGGATACAACGTCACAAGCGATGCTATTCAGCACAACCTTCTGGCATGGATGGGAGACTACAAGTCAGGATACAGAGACGATCGTAACGGCTATCACCTGTTTACACCTTGTGGATGCAACCCGCTTTCACTCAGGCTGTCAACACTGAATGAACTTTGCAGAGACTGGCAGACGACATATACCTGTTAATGAAAGTTAAATGATCGATCCGTTAACATAAATTAACAAAAATAATTTGGTAGTTTCAGAAATTATACTTACCTTTGCATCATCAAAATAAAACAATAAGTCAAACAAATAAAAACAAAGTATTATGGGAAAGAGATTACACGTCGTTAAAAGACAAAGAGAGTACGGAAGCACTGAGGCTTTCAACTGGTGTTTCGACAAGTTCCGTGACCTGCTCGGTGATCTTGGTTGCAATATCTGCTCTGAGGATGAATACTCTGACTTCTGGGAACTGACAAAGACAGACTACAAGCGTGCTATCGCCATCATCAAAATGATGAAGAATGTTCCACTTGACGGTGACTACTCTAAGCAAAAGGAAAAGATCGATCAGATTTACAACTCTGAAAAGTACCAGAAACTTTTCTCTGCATCTGATGATGACTATTGCAGTATCACAGCCGATGATGTTGAACTCTATGATGTTGTAAAATCAATCAAAAATATCGATATTGATCTTGATATGCTGATCGATATTATGACATCATTCCTGAAGGAAGCCGACAAGAAATCAGACTGGATCCAATTCGAGGCTTGGTGATTTAAGTATAAAATAATAAAGAACAATAAAAAGAATAAAGATTATGAATGTAAAAAAGAATATGGAAATCCTCGAAATCAGCCACGATGAACTGGTTAATCTTTTCAGCACTGCACTGTATGGTAACTATTGGGTATCTGCTGAGTATGATAAGGAATTCTACAACAGCCTTGATCCTAAACTGAAACACGGTGACTGCTTCGAGGATAAGATCGCAGACACGCTTCTCAACGGTGGGGAAATTTACCTGTACGATAACGAGTCGGAAGGTGAAATCTATAACGATCGATCCAATGCTGAGGCTATCAATGAGGGTAACGGTAATGAATACACACAATACACTCTGACTCTGGTTGACATCATAGACGGTCTGCAAAAGGCATCTAACGGTACATACAAGTCAAACAACGACACAAAGTGGGTATCGCAATGCTTCGAGGAGTTCGCAGACGAGGACAGCGGAGTATTCGATCTCGAAATGGCTGACACACTGCTGCAAATCATCATGTTCGATGAAATTGTTTACGGATAAAATGTTTCCATAATAGATTTTTGTTTGTTGATGAGGATCGATCCTTTCCTTTATTGGGTGGATCGATCCTTTTTATGTAAATAAAATAATCCTGTAAAAATAATTTACTTCCAGGGTTGAGGCTTCTGGAGCAATGTTATAATCTCAGTGAGATTATATACAGCGAGAGGAGGCGACTGAAGTACGATATATCATACTTGTTAAATTATGTAAAAGGATCGATCCGTTAACCATAATTAACAGAATAAATTTTGCTATATCAAATATTATTCTTATCTTTGCACTGTAATTAAAAAACAAAAGTTATTATGGGAAAGAAAGTATTAAACAACAAAGTCAATTTCTTCGCAGGAGGAAAGGATGTAACAATCAGGTTATCTGACAAGGAGTTAAAGACACTCAAGAGATATTCAATATATCACAAGGATGATAATCTGGATCGATTAACAATGATGCAGATGTATAACTTTTCTCTACACGCTTACTTTGACTATGAATTAAGAGGATCAAGCAAAGGTGCAAGAGTTACACTCGCTTTTCCATATCACGACTATGATAATGTCTGGTGGGAACTGATCGAACATAAGGATGTTAACGATCCTTAAAATAAAGTGTATGGATCGATCCTATTGTAAACAACTGTTAAATATCATCAGAGTTAACATCTATTAACACTAAATATTTTGTTGTTTCAAAAATTATGCTTACCTTTGCAGTATCAAAATAAAACAAAAGTCAAACAAATAAAAAACAAAGAATTATGGAAAATTACGGCAAAGCATTAAAGGAATTAGGTTTCAACTATCTCGGTGGTTTGAAGAAGTCAGCTAAGATGATGAAGTCTTACACAAAGAACGTCGCAACCTATTGTGTATATCTCGCACCTGCAACTATGGCAGGTCGCACAAAGAAAGGTACTCGTATCAACGTATGTCCTATGTCGGCACACTGTAAGGATCTGTGCCTGAATTCGTCTGGACACAATAAGGCTGATATTCTCTCCAACGGAAAGAATAATATTAGACAGAGTTTGATCAATATCTCCAGAATTAAAAAGACAAAGTTATTCTATAATAACCGCGATCTCTATATGGATATTCTTATCCACGAAATCAACAGGGATCGTCGCTATGCTGAAAATCACGGAATGGAATTCTCAGTCAGACTTAACGGAACATCCGATCTATCACCTGAGATTATGAAGAAGGATGGAAAGAATATTCTTGAGATCTTCCCTGACGTGCAGTTTTATGACTACACGAAGGTTCCTAACAGACTGAAACTCATGAAGTTCTATCCTAACTATGACCTGACTTTCAGTTACGACGGATATAACTGGGATACTTGCGAGGAATTCCTGAAAGAAGGTGGTAAGGTCGCTGTTGTGTTCGATTCCGAGACTATGCCGAAAGAATACAAAGGATATAAGGTTATTGATGCAAACGGATACGATATGAGATACCTTGATCCTAAAGGCTGCATCATGGGACTGGAATTCCATCCTATAGCAAAGGACGGAAAGGTTCTACACGCTAACGAGGTTGACGATCCTTTCGTAGTAAAAACCGAAAATAACCCTGACGTTAAAATGTAAAATTACTTTCCATAATAAATTTTGTTACTGATGTTTGTTTGGATCGATCTCCACTATGGGGATCGATCCTTTTTTTGTCTTCCAGAAATATTGGTTCCAAGATGGCAGGAACCAATCCAGGGAATAATCTCAGTGAGATTATATAACGCCGACAGGAGCGTCGTCAGAGCCTCAACCCTGTAACTTATCATCCGTGATGACATAATGCTCTCAGACAGGCTTAAAATGGCTTATATGTTAATTTATGTTAAAGGATCGATCCATTAACATTGATTAACTAAAATAATTTGGTGGAATGAAATAAAAGTATTATCTTTGCAGCAAATAAAAACAAAAATAATTATGGATAAGATATTCTATATTGACAGTAGCCTTTTAGGTAAATGCAAGAGAAGTAAATGGGGTAGGTACACTATTGTAAGAATAGTGGATAGACTTTCATTCGGAAAGGTAAAAGTAAGTACATGGGGGTTCGATATTCCTTTTGCTTACTCACCTGTAAATCATGTTGGGTTTGATATTGTTGAGGAAAAGGATATTAAGGAATTAAACTGGTTCAATATCATAAACGATTTCAAGAAAGACTATCATGATAGAAAATATACTATATGGTATTTCCTTAGACATAATTATCCGTGTGAAAGCGGATTGATCGATCATTTCAAAAAAGATAAGGATACATATCAAGTTGTATATTGGGATGGATCAGAAATAACAAGAAGACTATATGACGTAAACAATTTACCTGAATGGTGTAAGAAACAGGATACTCTCTGGGAAATAGATTGTGTACTCGACTATATGATCGATCATGATATAGAAAAGGAAAACTGCAAACAGTTGAAGGAATTAATCAGAACTGATGCAGTTACTATAACTACGGAGGAATATCTCAGGATGAAAGGTTATATTGATTAATTTTTATTGACATGGAAAACAATGAACATTATAAGTTTGAAGGATATAATCCAGATGGAACAAAAAGATTTGTTTCTAAAAAATCATATCCGACTGAAATCAAGGCACAGGTTGCTGCTTTTGAGCTTAATCTAAAGCCTCACGGTGTTATTCATAAGGTTATAGCATACAAATGCTCAAAGTGTGGAATGTGGCACTTAGGTCATCATAAAGGAAATAAACTTACAAATGATGATATTGAGAAAATAAAAAAGCAATATGAAAAATTTAAAATTGTTCATGGGTTAAGATAAATTAACTAAAATAATTTGGTGGAATGAAATAAAAGTATTATCTTTGCACCAGAAATAATAAGTCAAACTAAAATAAAGTAATTATGGAAAAGAAAAATGCTATTGCATATCTATCTTCTATGGAAGGTGATATTGCCGAGGTTATCGTAAAGAATGAAGGCGTTGAGAAGAGCTTGATCGTGTTCCTTGTTTCTGAACCGTCAAACGACGATCTTATCAAGAATAATTTACACTGGTGGATATTCGATAGTATCGATGAGTTCAAAAACTCTGATTACTATAAAGATCCAGAAACTGAGATTTTATCTATTGATGAATTCATTACGGATTTCAAATAAGTCAAATAAAAAATAAACAGCTATGTATAATAGTATCAGTATTATAGTATTATTCAAGACAAAGCCAAGTGTTATAGGTCTGTATGTAGTGCCTACCTGCAATAACTCCATTGATGATCTATTTCATGCTAACCTTTCTGGAATACCTTGTAAAATTGTTTCAGAGGTTTACACCAAAAAGGTTTTCGGTGTTAAAGAAAAGGTTGTTGATGTTGTGTCATTGCTTACTGGTCTTCACTATACAGTATATGCCGACAAATGGATCGATGTATATGACAGTAAAGACGAGGCAATAGAAAACAGTAAACTCAATAAATTTGATTGTCATCAATCAGAACTTTGTTTATTGGGTATGAAATATTATCCCAGGGATAATTCCTATATACAGGATCGTAACGGAAAATGGGCAAGCCTGATCGGTAAGAAAACTATTGTACGATCATTACCTTATGTTGATGAAACTGATTTCGGTAAACATTGGTTTATTGATGTTTCATATAACGGAAATATATACAGAACGTTATTCGGCGAATGGTGTTTCTATGAGGACGACAGAGAACCGTTCTATGATTACTTAGAAAATGTTCAGGTACATTGGTAAAAATAATTTATAAAAACAAAAACAATTATGGAAATGATTAAGACAACTAAAATCGGATCAAAGGTCATCAGCACCTTCGGATTAAACGACAAGTATCACAAGATCGCCTGCGAAAGAATTGCTAACGATCAGTTCGGTGACATTACAAAGGATGGTTGCTTCCTGAGTATGCCAGATGATGAACTTATCCAGAACTGGATCGATCAGAATGATGACAACTCTGAGTTCCTGAAAGATGCAGTCAATTCTGGATCAACTATCTACACACTCTATGAGACTATTCTCGGTGACTGCGCACAGCCACTCGGTGACGTATCAGTAACTTATGATTATAATTAAAAGATAAAAATAATATGGAACCTATTTCTTGTATATTAATATTGGTTGTGCTTGTTCTGCTATCATTCCTTGAGGGTTGGATCCTTATGCTTCTATGGAATTGGTTAGCACCTATCTTCTGGTCGGCAGCACCAGAACTGAGTTATTGGCAGGCTATGGGTATCATGCTTCTGCTTAGTATTATCGGTAGTTTCTTCAGATCATCATCAAGTTCAAAATGAAAAAAGCTGACATCATAAAAAGGATTACTCAGATTGTTTCCGAAAAGGAAAACAACAGGATCGATCTTATCCAGTTCAATATCGAGCCTGAGTCATATAAATGTGTACTCTATAAGACTGAGAGAGGATCGATCCATATCCTGAGTTATCCTTCACAGAATTCAAGACCTTTAAGGGATTTATCAGCTTATGTATTGTCTAATATCCTGTACGAGATCGGGAATGATGATGATATGAAAGCCGTGAAGAAAGATGTTAATCCTACTGTATATGCACTTTGTCTTAACAGATTAAATAAATCAGTTTAACAAAGTTTAACCAAAAATATTTGGCAGTCTCAGAAATTATTCTTATCTTTGCACAAGAAATAATAAGTCGAACAATTAAAACAAAGTAATTATGAAACTTGATAACAGCGTACTCTACTGCAAAGGTTGGTATAAAACCAGAGAAGGTGGTGTCAGAACAATGTGGATCGATCTCGCCCACTGCATACACGCTGACGGTTGGTCTCCTCAGACAAAGGAGGATGTCGCCAACTGGTGTCTGCACAGACTGGATGCACTCAGGAAGGATGAACTTTTTAAGTATGAATTCAAACTTGATCTAAGCAATTTCTGCAATGAAATAATTGATAACAAAAGACGTGCAAGAGATTTCTACAATGAGGATCTTGATATGTACGATTTTATTATCCTGAATTACCGTAACATCATATCAGAATGTGACAAGGACTGTTTCACTGAAAGGATCAAACCTTCTCCAGAGGTTCTTCCAGTAAACCTGCATCCTGCATTCTATTCAGAATATGAAGGTAAATACTATAACGCTGAAATGATGTGCGACTACCAGAAAAAGATTGATGAATATTTTCCAGACGCAAAGGAAAACGATCTTAAATGGTATATCGGCTTCGAATGGGTTGAGGCTTTCCTGCATATCGATAATTGGGAAGACGTACTCGTAATAACTGGTAGCGATAACCTGAATGACTGCAAGGAAATTTATCTTACTGGTTCAGAACTGAAAAAAGGTGTAACAGCAGACGGTGAAACACCGATCGATCTTAACATATACTCACACGTTAAGAATTTCATTAATACACAGGTCTATACCTGCCGAGTAAAAGATGACGGATACGGATGCTATAAATTAATGAGCGTAAAATATGAATAATAATTTCCATTCAACAGCAACAGGCGATCTGAATGAAATCGCCAGACAGTACAAGGAAAACGTTACAACTATTGATAACGTGAAAGTGACATACGATAAAGCATAATCGCTTTGTTTGTTTTTAGTTTGACGACGAGGATCGATCTCAATTCTGGGGATCGATCCTTTTTCTTTACATTTTATTCTTGAGATTATCTGAAGCGTGAAGCGGGGTACCCAGGAGAATAATCTCAGTGAGATTATATGTGGAACGAAGGCGCAAAGTCGTTGATTTGTATGGATGGATCGATCAACACATTTTAACATTTCCATTAACATCGTTTAACTAAAAATGTTTGGTCAATTAAAATATTATTCGTACCTTTGCACCAGATAAAAGAAATAAAGATATGAAACGAGGTTATAAGTACAGAATCTATCCTACAGAGAAACAAAAGAAATACATCGACCTTTGCATAAAGGCTAATGTATGGTTCTGGAACTATGCACTTGACAAGATCGATCAGCACTACAATGATACAAAGGATACTGACGAAAAGAAAAAACATCTTTCGGCACAATATGATGTATCTCATGATTTGAAATTATTAAAGAAATCAGAAAAAACGTCGTGGATAAAATATGCAGATGGCAATTCATTCTATTACACTGGTGCTGATCTTGATCAGGCTTTTTCAATGTTCTTCAAGAAAAAATCTGATCATCCCAAAAAACACAAAAATAGTTATAACGGATCATATAAATCAAAAATAGGAAAATCAGAAATAGAATCGTGTTATGATTTTAAGAAAGGTATAATAAGATTAGCAAAGGCTGGAGAAGTAAAGACCGTGTTCCACAGAAAGTTCAAAGGAATACCAAAATCTTTTACAATATCGAAAAAGAGTTTTGACTACTATGAGGTATCAATACTCGTTGATGATACTTTCGTAAGTCCTGAATTATCAAAGCCTACACTGGATGGTACTGTTGGGATCGATCTCGGTATCAAGAAAGACTCTAATGTAATATTGTCTGATGGTACAAAGTATGAGACAGTGCAACTTGATAAGATAGACAGACAGATCAAGAGAATACAGAGGAAACTCAGTAAGAAGACTTGGACTGAAACTGACGAGAAAGTTTTCTCTAAAAAATATAATAAGGAAATAAATAAAAGAGTTCCTTCAAAGAACTATTTGAAATTAAAGGACAAACTCGCAAAGTTACAGGCAAAGAAAGAAAGAATACGTTCATATAATAATCACCAGATTACATCATCGATAGTTAATAATGATGCTTATGATACGATCTGTATGGAAACACTTAATGTTTCTGGAATGATGAAGAATGAACATATATCAAAGTCAGTCACAAATGCAAATATGAGTGAAATATCCAGACAACTTGAATACAAGGCTGGATGGCACGGAAAGAATTTCGTAAAGGTTGATCGTTTCTTCGCAAGTTCACAGACGTGTAACTGCTGCGGATATAAAAATGAAAATGTAAAGAATCTTTCAGTCAGATCGTGGACGTGTCCTGTATGTGGTGCAAAGCACGACAGGGATATAAACGCCGCTATCAATATAAAGAATGAAGGATATAGAATTATAACAACAGAGTAAACTGTAAATCCTACCCAGGTGTATCGGGAAAGTTAAGTCTGCGGATCGTGCTCTAATGGATGACAGACTCGGAAACGAGGTACTAAAAAGTTATCACGGGATGAACCAGAAAAATAGCCTGATAGTGTTCAGGCGACCACCAAAGAAGTGATTTTTTGGAAACAATATGTAACGTAACTTACTGGTAATCAGTAGTATATGTTATATATGATGTAAGATACTTACATTATGATGGTATATACAACTTTTATCCTGTCATAGTCTGATACTGGTACGATGTAAGATACTTACATTATGATGGTATATACAACAGAACCTGGAAGAACAGACTCGTCACTGTGATGTAAGATACTTACATTATGATGGTGTATATACAACAATGGAGTCATATTATTAAAATTTGATTTTGGCGTAAGATACTTACATTATAATGGTATATACAACCACATTTCCATATAGGCTACAATTATCAATGATGTAAAATATTTACATTATTGTGGTATTACAACTCAGGATGTCAATCTACTCTGTCATCTGTTCATAATTTTAGAATAAAAAAGATCGATCCAGTTAACAATTCTTAACCAAATTTATTTGGCTATATCAAATTTTATTCTTATCTTTGCAACATCAAACAATAATAAATAAAATGATTATGGATTATAATGCTTACAAAAGACTTTTCTGGGGAACGTTCCTGATCCTCGCAGCACTATCGGCTATGGCTGTACTTTCATTCGGTACTATCTTCCTCTTTATACCTGTTGCTGAGAAGATATGCTCTAACCCGTACACAAAAACTTTAGCAGTCTTTGCCGTAATAGCAGCAATTATGTTTATACTTAAAAATATCGAGAGAAATAAATAGTCTATATGACAGGATACGAAGCATACGGAATATCTGTATCTGACTTCAACAATATGAAGGCAGGCGGTAAACTTTCTCTGAGGAATAATGAATTCCTTACTGAAAGTAATGGCATCATATATTATAACACACCAGAAAAGAAAACAGATCTGTCAAAACTTTCAAGAGCAAAACAGACAGAGATAATGCTCAGGATAAAACAGATATACCTTTTCGAGACAAACAGCAAGAGAAAGAACAAGTATTAAACATACACCTCCTTTTTAATACTCAGGATCGATCATCCAATACAAATTGGGATCGATCCTTTTTCTTTACATATACAAGAAATCATCATAGAAACAAATCAGCAGGAAGAACGACTGGTAATAATCTCAGTGAGATTAAATAGCCGCAGACATCTGAGGGAGTAACTGGTGGAGTAACTGGTGGAGTAAAAAAGATCGATCAAGTTAACATTATTTAACTCCATTTATTTGGTATATTCAAATAAAATGCTTACCTTTGCACTGTAATTAATAAACAAAACATTATGGACAAGAAGGAACTATACGAACTGATAGAAGACAATTTCGAGGATTACTGTGTTGAGAACAACACATCAATCATGCAGATTTCAGAATTTGAGTATTTGTATAGGAATAAGAGTGGTAATATTTCACTAAAGTATGGAGAGTCTATCGGTGTATCACTGAAGACTTTTTCTAAGGATGCACTGAATAATGTGTATAACAGGATGTATTAACAATAAACATAAAAGTCAAACAAACAAAAAACAAAGTATTATGGATAAAAGAATTATCAAACTAATCGGTAGCGGTAAGGATATACAAAGAGACCTGAACCGTTCAAAAATGACTATCGCAACAAGGCATCACGGAAGACTCGTCATGCTTTGCAGATATACATTCGTCGATCTCTGTGAGAAATACAAGACGAACAGGATCGATCTTCCTGACTTCAACCGCAATATCTCACACGCTGAGATAGGTATCTGGATGCACGATCCTTATATGAAAATCTATGACAAGAACGGTAAGGATCTTATCCTGTACCAGTTCAACGATAATACTATAAAGACCATATATCTTTATCTGAAAGGTAAACTGATCGATCTCTAATTTAAACACTATACAATTATGGACAATTCAGAAAGACAGGTATTCGATGCAGTCATTGAGAACTTCAAGGAAAAGTATCCAAAGAGGAATATAGAGATTACAATGAGTTACGGTGACGAATTCGTTAGGATCGATCACAGGGTTGCATTCTGCATAACTGGATACAACCTACTGTATAACCTGCAAAGACTATGTAAGTGTCTTGAAGGTGAGCTTCTGTAAACATCATTTAACATTCAAGTTAACATCAATTAACTAAAATAATTTGGATATTTCATTTATTATCCGTATCTTTGCATCATCAAACAATAAGTCAAACAAATAAAAAACAAAGCCGTTATGGAAAAGACAAAGAAAGAATTGCTTGCTGAGATCGATCTCCTTTACGAAAGAAGAAAGGACGAGAACGGTATCCTGCTATACGACCTATATGCAGGTAACTATCTTGAGAAGGTTGACGGTGTACTTACCGACAACTATCAGGATCAGCACCGTCAGCAACATTACGACATCTCTATCCTGAGAAAGAACGAACTCAGATTCCTTCTCTATAAGATAAACAAATATCTTGAGAAGATCGATCATCCCACCAAGGACATCATTCCTATACATGATGTTACTCAGATGGAAACCATCAATATCAGACTGGATCGTGAACATACACCAATGGCTTTCAAGGCAAAGCTCAAGGAATTGATGGATCAGAAGGTATTCGACACTGAACAGGAGGCAATAGATTTCATAGAGTCAGAGCCTATCGAACTCGAACTGTACTACGAGGAAGGCTACGGACTGTTCGCTGCCGAGGCTGAGGCTATCGAGTCTGGTCTGGTAATCTCACCCTATTCTGGTAAAAAACTGGAATTCATTCCAGAGAAATAATCAATAAAAATTTTTACAATTTAATCTGAGGAATTATGCGCAGTAATATCAGGGATAAGCCCAAAAAATAAACCAGAATTTTTTCAGGATTATTTTCTGGGGAAAAACAGGGAAAAGATCAAAAATAAAAAATAAAACATTTTCAATAAAAAAATTAAAATATGATGTTTGCGTTATACTTCTTTACATAAATCGATTCGAAACGATCATAGTACCAAACAGACATCCTGAAAACATACAGGGATCGATCCATAGGCAAATCCACAATCAGCACCACCGCCCCGTTATATGGGAAACCAGTGCAAGGATGCCCTGACAGGATCGATCCTACTTTCCATACACGATAAATACATCAGATTAAAAACTAATATAGCAAATACAATGGATAAGAAAAACAGAACGATTTCCGATCTTCTCGGCAACGAATACTATCTTCAGGAGGAAACCGACATCAAAGGAAAGTATCTTGAGGTTTACGAGGTAGTTACAATAGACAACGTTAAGCACAAGACATACCTGCTCGACATGGATATGGACATCAACGAGGATGTAAATAATCTTCTCGACGAGATAGACGACATCAAGGCTAAGATGAAAGACTGAGTTTTTTCTTCATATACTTATTTTTAATTCTGAGAGGCTTTCAGTACACCAGACGGTAAACTGTAAGCCTTTTTAGTTTTAACACAACAGTAAGCCTTAAAACAGCCTCAAATCAAATCTTTCGTTATATAGGATCGATCCGCTTATATAATATCCGATTCATAATAATGTTTTACATTCTATCTTACAGGATCGATCCTGGTTTGTAAATGATTTTCGCTATGACAATCTGACACTGACAATATGTCATATCCTAATCACATTGCAAAGGTACGAAAAAAATCTGAGAATATGCCATTTTGTCAGTTAAATAATGTTAATGTCAGTGACATTTTGTCACACCCTGACAACCTGTCAGTGTCAGCCCGTCAGCCTGGAATTAATCTCACTGAGATTATTACTGGTTCGAGAAGGAGGAACTCATCTCCTGAACTTCAACATAACTGGATCGATCCATTCATCATACCTGTCCAATAACTCATACTCCTTCTTGCCTGCCAGTATAATCTCAGTGAGATTACACACTGTTCACCATCATCGCCAATCTCTTATTAAGGATCGATCCATACCGAACATTACTCGGAACCATCCTGCCATCCAGCCAAGTCTTCCTCCTTGACAGCAACATAATCTCACTGAGATTCATCATACCTGCAACAGACATCCAGCAGGTATAAGCAGGATATACTATTCTTAATGATAATAGATAGGATCGATCCATATTATTAATATTAATTTTGTAAATAATTTTTACCAAACTTTGTAAAGAATGATCGATTTTTCCTCTGAAAATATAACTGGTTAATTATTAATAAGTTACGAAAAATAATTTTGAAAAATTCCTTACAGGGATTTTGAACAAAATGTTCTATTTTTCCTTATAGTTTTGTAAAGAATTTTTACCAAAATATTTAGTGAAGTATGGCAAGTAGTCCCGAAGGCGATCGATCCTGGTAATAATCTCAGTGAGATTACTCCCTGTATCCACCAGAAAGCCGCAGGTTGTCTGGTTCAAGTCCTGTAAAGAATAGGATCGATCCTATAATGAAAAAGGGGAAAGCATTTCTGCTCTCCCCCAGTTAGTCGGAAAAATCCTATATATAACCTTGCCAAGTTTTAGTATTTATTCACCACAGGTCAGTCTCCGTTATTTTGCCTATCCAGTAGTTCTTAATCTGCAAGTGCTTTCCGTCCTCGACTGCTCTAAGGACTGGATCGATCCCTTTCTTCGACAGTTTACTGATGGTGAAGATGTTTGTTCCGTCGTGATGGTATCCGTGTACGACTATCTCACCTTCCGACAGTTCAACCTTGAAATCATCCATTCCGTTGATACATTTCTTAACAGCATTATACAGAGAAGGATACTTGTAAGCCCACTTACCAGACTTACGCTGCTCATAATCCTTGCTCTCGACTACCATAGGATAGATCTCCTTTCTGCCGTTCCACAGACCGAGCGATCCAGTAATGATGACTGGTGTATCGAACTTTACATAGCGAAGGTTCTCGAAGAAATCCTCAACATAACGTTGGTTCTCCTCAGCCTCCCACTCATAGTAATCATTACTGCCTTCTGGCTCAGGTGTAATCTCGTTCAACTCACAATACTCTACATAGTCCTTGTACTCCAGACCTGAATTGTAGGTGTCGATCAATGTAATCTGTTTCTTACTCATAACTTAAATTATTTAATTGTTATTACTTATCTTATCTGATGCAAAGGTACGAATAATATCTGAAACTACCAAACAATTTGTGTTAATCAAAGTTAAGGAATTCCTTAATAATTGTTAATATGGATCGATCCTTACAGAGAACAGACGGATCCTGAGAAGGATGATGCCACGTGAAATAATCTCACTGAGATTATATCCTGAACCCCAGAAAACCTCGGCGTTGTATTTACTTCGGATAATAATGTAAAGAAAAAGGATCAACCCCCGAAAGGATCGATCCAAATAATCAAATACAAAACATTGCAACCTATATCAGAACTTACAATTTAAGTTATTCTCCTTGACTAACCTTTGCCAGACCATTCTGTTCATATCTGTGGACTTTATACATAACTTGTTGCCAGACTGGTTAGACCAAATCTCGTGATCACCCTTCGCATATCTCAAGAATGAATAGCCGTTCGATTTAAGGATTTTCTTAATCTCCTTTGTTGTATATACCTTCATAGCGACTAACCTTTACTGAATACTACACTGATCGATCCCTGCTCATCAACCCCGTAAAGAGTCTTTGGACTTTCTACTGTCTGATACCTTCTGAAAGCATCAGAGTAATTCTCGATAGTTTCATCGACTTCACCGAAACTTGCGTTCAGTATGAAATAAGAATACTTCCGTTTGCTCATAACTACTTTGTCTTTAATTGTTATTACTTATTGTTTGATAGTGCAAAGATACAAATAATATCTTAAACCACCAAATAAAATAGAAGAAAAGATCGATCCATTAACAATAATTAACATTCCTGCAAAACAGAGGAGTACCTGCGGCTTTCAGGATATAATCTCAGTGAGATTATCTCGAATCGATCCTGAGCGTCGGATCCAGAAAAAGGATCGATCCATTCAGAATAATATTTGGTAAAAAATCTTTACAAAATTATACACAATAATTTGAAAAACTCCCATAGGGAATTTTTGAAAAATATTTTTCGTAAGTTATTGAAAATTAATCAGTTATATTTTTGATAAAAATTATTTACAAAAAATACAATTTGGTAAAAAATCTTTACAAAATAATATTTAGAATAAAAAGGATCGATCCTTTTATTGAGTGGATCGATCCTATTATATGTATTAGTATTCCATTTCAGGGAACCAATCGAGTTTTTTCAATCCTTCACAATCTCTCTTATCGTTTGTTACGCTGATACGGTCATAAGCCCAAGTTCCGACGAACTTTGCATTTTCTTTTTCAGTACCATCTGGATTTTCAACGTAGTAGTCACCGCCACCTCTACCATTACCATCGGCAGTCAGGATAGGCAGAGGATGAATAATCCAAGAATCCTTCTTGAATTTAGGTACGGCTACGAACTCTCGTTTAGTCCAGTTGATGATATAGCGATACTGGTACAATTCGTGAGTCTTAATCTTGCTTTTAAGTTCAGCATATTGATCTGAATCCCTTTCGTTCTTCTCGTCATCATTGCACATCCAAGCATATCCCATTTCGTGAAGATCGACACCACCTTCCGTATCATAATAGATCGATCCATCCTCGCGTTCTTTCTTTACAGTCTGTAAAGGATATACTTTCGTGTCCTTGACATCTGCATAGTCACCAACCCAAGCAAAGATAACACCTGTCTTTTTATAATCGAAACGATCGATCATTCTCATAGCAGCACCGACAAAGTTATTATGAACATAACTGTGTTCCATCAACTTCGCGCCGTTGTTATAGTCATAACATTTGATAGTTGCCATTACTGGCTGTTCCTGTTCTTTCCAGTCATCCTTCAAAATTACTGGTGTGAAATACTGTCCCATACTCTAATTACTTTTTGTTAATACTGATGTTTATTATATCTGATGCAAAGGTAATACTTTTATTTGAAACCACCAAAGAAATAATGTTAAAAGTCATTAAGTAATTATCTAAATAATGTTAATGGAATTCTGAATGGATCGATCCCATCACGACGACTCATCTTGCCGCTGCGCACTGTTAATAATCTCAGTGAGATTATTCCCCTGGATCCAGAAGGCGGATGTAACTTCTGGTTCTTGGCTTTGGGTTGGATCGATCCAAAAACAAAAAAGCCGATCACCTATAAAGGCAATCGGCTAATTCTGTATTATAAAAAAATTATTCATCATTATCACCTGCAACATTATCAACCATACAGGCAACCTCGTAGATTTCCATAGTAGTGCAACGTGTGATTTCGTAATCATCGCTGTCCTCGATACACAATGCCAACTTACCTTTTGAATCTATATGGACATCATACACCATAGACCACAGGTTACTTGCGTACTCAGGATGACGACCACCGTCATAACTGACATAGACTGAATCGTTTTCATCCTCATCGTAAAGGTTGATCGATCCTTTGTCACCACTCACTTTCTTGATAGTATCAGTAATGAACTTGATACTTTCATTCCTTAACTCTGACATCAGGGCTTCAACCTGACCGCCAATCTTTCTGAACTTTGCTTCCATATTACTTTCTTATTGTTTATTGTTTGACAATGCAAAGATACGAACTTTATCTGGATTATACAAATAATCTGAGTTAAACAATGTTAATAGGAACGTTAAAAATTGGATCGATCCAAATAGCCAAACAACCAAACGAAAAGCAGCCAATTAACCAACTCGAACCGCTGCCTCCTTTCCCCAGTTATAATCTCAGTGAGATTATTTTGAATCGGTCTTCATACCTCATCTCCTTGCCATCTCCTTGCCATCTCCTTGTCTGAACTATTTTTATATGTATAAATTTTATGGGCATAAAAAAGAGAATCGATCCACTCATATAAGAATGGATCGATCCAACATCAAACAAAACAAAAGTAATTATTATGGAAGTAAATTACCCATATAGTTGGGTTATCTCTGAATTGAGAGCATTATCATCATTATTTATATTCTCGTTTATGAACTCATATCCAGATATGAATCTATCATCAGTGTTATTAATCATCATCGGTTGTAATATATTTTGTGAATGTATTATTCCATCCATTTTCTTTTCTGTGCTACTTATTTATCTGATGCAAATATACAACAAATATCTGAAAGGAAAAAACAATTTAACATTTATTTTTGATAGGATCGATCCCCGTGGCAGGAAGTGCTGAGGATTGGCTGAACAGGATATAATCTCAGTGAGATTATCACCCTGGTGGATCTGGGACTCGGATCCGATTTCAGGAAAATATATAGATAATATTTCAAAAAATATTTACAAAAATAATTTGGATAAAAAATTAGGATCGATCCAGAAAAATAAACTGGATCGATCCACCCCACACCAATTCAACCTTATCGGTTAAATATCCTTAGTCGCTTCCTGAGCGAGTTTTGCAATACTTACATAGTCACCTTTTAGGAAAAGGTCTGTCATTTCCTCAGCCATAGGCATAATTACATCCGCACACTTCTGCATACGTTTAGGTGATTTCCTACTGCAAGGACAAAGGAATACGAAGAATCCCTGATGCTCTGGCTTTCCGTCATATAATACACCATACGAATTTGGATAGCGAGGATCCCTGCTGATAGGTGTGACATTTAACTTGACACCAGTTTTGTGATACTCACCAGTCCCCCAAGATACACCACCCTTGTCGTGATCGATCTCGAACCTCAGATGCGTGATAGTCTTTAACTCATTAACCTTGATAGGTGTAATCTCGATTTCCTTAACTAAATTCTCCATAATACTTTTGTTTATTTAATGTTTACTTCTTTCCAGTAAGGATGCTCACCATAGATTGTCTCAGCAAAGTCGAATATCCTTTGCATAGTCTTTTTGTTAAGGTGACGTGTGCATAGGAACATAGACTCACCATCAGGATCGTTTGCAACCACATAGACGAAATGTTCAGAACAGAACATTCCCTGCAATGTGTACTTAATACCATCATAGGTGAATGTAAGTCTGTCACCTTTGTAATCAGGATTGATCACATTAGGCTTCTGTAACTCCATAAGACCACGCTTCTTAATGAAGGCATACAATATACCCTCCAGATCGATCCTGATCTCATCCGCGAAAAACCAGTTGATACCTACTTTGTAGATTAATCCCTTTCTGGATCCAGTCGATTCCTCTATAGACTCGATCCTTCCCTGCTGATAGGATATGTTATTCTCACCGATAACATACTGACCTAACTTTAATTCTGTTCTTTCCATAATGTAATTACTTTTAATGTTTGACAATGCAAAGTTACGACATTTTTTCCAGAACACCAAACAATTTTACTTAATAAATGTTAAACAAATATTTAATTATGTTAATAAGGATCGATCCTACTAAAACCTGTACCACTCCTCAATCCGCCTTCACTAACAGGATTTAATCTCAATGAGATTAAATCTGGCTTAGGCAAGGATCTATCTCGTTGTCACAGTTGTCGATCTTGTTTTTGTAATAAAAAAAGAATGACCGCCCAAATCAGGCAGTCACTCAATAATAAAAATCTGTTATTATAAAGTTTATTCGCTTGGCACGAGATTCAAAAGGATCGATCCTACCTTTTCAGTAATTATCATAATTTCGTTATCTTCTGGAACTTCTTTTATTTCGTTCACGTCGTTACCTATCTTCACGCTGTAACTTACAGAAGCGGATTTTCGATCTGGTTCTAACTTGAACTTAATTTCGGTAATAGTTCCAACATAGTCGGTTTCGTAATAAGTATCACGAATTAAAACGACATCACCCAAATCGTAATTAGTCTTAATCATAGCACCTTTTCTATCTTTCCGTAAGCCATCATAATATCACCACAGTGAATGTTAATCGCAGTCAGATCATACAAACCCCTGTACTCCAGTACATAGTCACTCATATCCCTGTTCTTCAGGACATCCTTCCTCTTAGGATAGGTGACACGGATTTTCTTGGGGGCTTTCTTGTCCTCGTCATCAGCCAGTTTACAAATGGCGTAGCCATCGTAACATACACAATCGTACTCGTGTTCCTTATTGTCCTTAAACACTTTCCTGTCACTGAATAAAATACCTGTTTCCCTAATCATAATCGTTATTATTTAATGTTTGACAATGCAAAGTTACGAATAATATCTGAGAATACCAAACAAATAATGTTAAAAGTGATTAACAAATTATTTAATTATTGTTAATGATGTTGAGGCTTGGATCGATCACCACAGACACTCTGATGGCGACAGCGGTCGGCGTGATATAATCTCACTGAGATTATTACTGGGGACTGAAGGCGGATGGCAAGTAGAGTTCTGGTGAATGGATCGATCAATGTAAATAAAAAAGAAAATGACCACGTTATCGCAACGCAGCCATTCTCATAATTACTAATGTATTTTATCGAGAAACAATGTTTATTCTTCGTCCTCAACCCACTTGTAGGTATCCTCATCAGGATCGTAAACGAGTTCGTCCTCATACTCAGGGTGAACCTCAAGGTAGAGTTCGTACCCTCTCTTTGAACCGCTATCGGGATATTCGTTTTCCTCACCCTCGACACCATTATGATATGTGCCTTTGCCTGTGTTTGAACTCGTATCCTCGTCTGCATATACAAACTCGAACACTACATCAGGAAACATCTCAGACAGTTTCTCGATAACTGGATGTGGGAAAGACCAAGCAGTATCGAAGGTAATCTGGTTGTCGTTTACCTCAGTGTCACAAGCGTTCCACTTTGTGTTCCAATACTTGTTGTGCCAGTCGTACCAAGTCGTGCAGCCGTACTTAGCAATGTTAGTAAGGTACTTCTGACCGAGATCGATCATCCTGTTGAAATCTTCCTCGTTCTCAGCCTTGCGCTTCTCCATAGTCTGAGCAAACTCATAGTCACTATCAGACCAAGCAATCTTGTGCTTTGCATTCAGCAGGATATAGCGCATACCCCACTCACCCATACTACCAGATTCGATATTCAGTTCCTCTGGCATCGGTATAACCTTGTTGAAATCGAACAGTCTGGTGTACTCCTTACCATTCTCATCAACTTCCTCAGTCCTGACAAAATCCAGAACCTTCTTCACATTCTCTTCACTTCCGTTAAGAGTAATTCTTGCTGTAACCCAATTTGGCATAATACTTTTGTTTTTAAATGTTTGACTTTAATTACTTATCTCTTGTGCAAAGGTACGAATAATTTTCCAAACTACCAAATTATTTTAGTTAATTGTTGTTAATGCTTATTAAATCCATTCTGATAAGTATATCTCTTAGATCGTTCTTTGCATCAATGCCATAGTAATACTGACCAACAAGAAGATCGATCAACTTATAGTTATCATCATCCTTATTTGCAGTCCTGAGCCAGTTTATAGCAACATTATATGGATCAGTATATACAATACTCTCATTATGATTATCACATAAATTATCAATAACATCCTGTAAAGACTTGAAATCCTTACGAATTATATTGGTAGGATTATCAACAGGTGCTATCCTGTATATATGTTTTCTCGGATAATACCATACCTTGTATCTACCAATAGTCTTAACTACTTCCATAATTGTATTTCTATTATTGTTTGATAATGCAAAGATACGAATACTTTTTGATATATCCAAATTATTTTAGTTAATTGATGTTAATAGGATCGATCTTTTTTATAGTCAGCAAATCATTATATACCCTACTGATTCTCCTCCTTGGTCATTAAATAATCTCAGTGAGATTATCACCAGCCAAGAAAGGATCCATCACTTCAGGTTCTGTCGTGCAGATTATATGGATCGATCAAAAAAGAGACTGACTACTCATCACGAGCAATCAGCCTCAACCATCATTATTAACCCTTTAAACTTTTATTATTATGACACAAGATTTAACTTTTGAACGGTATAGTCTCATCGAACCCCTTGAACAGATAATGTATTCCATTAGATGTCCTACCCCAAGTAACCTTACCAGAGATTACATCAGTCCCGTTATCGGAATAGTCAAGCACCATATTGTCGTGCATATCATCGATAGGAACAAGATCGATCCTTTTTGGAATCTTAGGAAAGAACCCATCAGAATCATTCATAGCCCTGATAATGGTATCGCTTACTGCCTTAGCATCCTTGTTGATGAAGATGCAGTTACCGAACCCAGCATTAATATTATTTACAAGTGTATTGAACATAACCTATAATAATTTTAGTGAACGTATTCCATCAATGTCTTTTCCAGTTCATCGAGTTCAAACTGCCTTGCAATATGATCGATCAGTTCAATGCAACCCTCAATAGGCAGAGTATCCACAGTATATACCTGTGTCTCGTTATCCTCATCTATTCCCTTGAACTGGAGTTCAGGATCACCTTTACCTGTACCTTCAAAGTCAGTACGGATAATCAGAGTCTTGATCTCGGTAAGACCATAGAACGTGTGGATGACCGTATCGGATTTCATATCCAGTACGATATTCTCTTTCTCATCAGGCGAACCATAGTGAGAGACAATCTGCGAGATGCAGTTACCAGTCATTTTCCTTAAATCTGAAAACAGAGTTATCTTCTTTCCCATATTACTTTGTTTTATTATTCTTGTGCAAAGATACAACAAATATTTCAAACCACCAAATATTTTCATAACTATTTTCATCCAGTTAAGATAGTTTAACATTTGGATCGATCCACCCATAGAATCTGACAACGAGGAGATGTTCCGCCTTCGCTCCAGGGGAATAATCTCAGTGAGATTACCAACAGCGCGGGCAAGGATCTCATCTGTGGACAACTGTCGTGCTTTGGATCGATCCAAATAAAAAACCGATTACCATTAACTGGCAATCGGCTCAACAATAAGAAATATGGAGTAAGTAACTAAATTATCGTTATCTCGTGTACCTCAAGCGCAATATTAATAACATCGTCTGTCATCATATGCTCTATACGGATCGATCCGAAATTCTCGACATCAACCATCAGGTTATTATTAGGTGTAATGTATACTTCATAAGCCTGCACGTAGTCTCCCTGATAGTAGATGTTCATGTTGCTATCAGTCAGATCGATCTTTCTGACATATCCTAGTTTCTCATTCAGGAAATTGATAGCATCCTGTCTTACTTCCTGAGTCAGCTTCTGTAGTTCAGCTGCTTTGTTTATGAAATCGTTTTCGAATACCATATTAATCCAGTACTTCGTTTACGTATCTCTCCAAGTCATTATCATTCATATAGAGAACCGCGCAGTCCTCAACGAACCCGTAGAACATATCATCCACACGTGATGCTTCCTCATTTACGTATCCCCCATTCTCATCATCGAAAAGAGATCGATCCAGTGTGCCGCATCCGATCATTACATCTCGTCCAGCCTCCTTATGATACACTATACGGTATGGATACTTCTCTCCATTGAACTCGACGAATTCAATACGTGGATCACTGTCAGTATCGTTAACAAGACTAGCCATGAACTTTAATACGTCATCGTTTGTATACATCATAGCAATCTTTCCATCATTCCAGTCACATCCATTCTCCGCTCTGAAGAAATCACAGAACTTCTTGAATACATTCTGATCGTTTAAATTAATCTTTGTCTCCATAATCGTTACTTATTTTGTTTGTTGGTGCAAAGGTAAGTATAATATTTTAATCCACCAAATTTTTCGAGTTAATTTTTGTGAAAAGATAGAAAATAATTTCTGGAATATATTTTGGAAAATATTCTCAATATTATTCTGGAGAAAGGATCGATCCATTAAGCCAAGTCCCAGATCAGCCAGGGTGATAATCTCACTGAGATTATGATCAGGTCCAGCCAAGTACTCATCTCTTGCCATGAACTGGTCATGGATCGATCCAAAAGAAAAAGCCGACTACTCATCGCGAGCAATCGGCTTAAAAATTATGGAATTAACATGAATCATTCAAGTGTTTTCTCTGTCAGTGCGATATAGACATGATTGTCTGAAAAGTAACCGTCTTCCCAACAACAGAACTCATCAGATGAATCAGTGAACTCATCGAACGCAGGACTGTGCTTATCCCACCATTCACATTCTTTCTTCTCCTTCTTGACAAGAGCATTGAATTTACTCTGAGCCTTCTTCTTATCCAACGTAACGAGATCGATCGTTACTTCTTCCTCACCGTCCCATACATAGACCGTACTTACTACATAAACTTTCTGTTTCATAATACAATATTTTTAGATTTCATTTTCAAGCCAGTGCAAAATCTCTCTTATAGAGTCAGTCAGTATATCATCAAGTTCGATAGGCTCATCGTAATATTCAACTGTGATCCAGACAATACCTTCTTGATCCTGTAATATAGATGTAACCATCGGTTTCTCAGACTCACTAAGACCCTGAGCAGCCTCATCGATCCCTTCGATATGCAATTCCATAGCATCATCACGTACACAGTTGATTGGATTATCCTCTGTTGCATGCTCACGTGAACAGATAGCAGAAACCTTCTGGCGAAGAGTCTCGTGTTCAGCATCCTCATCAGAGAAATCATACTCACACTCTGGACAATGGTAGTAATACTGATAGTCATCCTCGTGATCGATCACTACTCTTTCACATCCACAAAACGGACAAGTCTTAATTACTTTCATACTTCTTATGTTTTATTGTTTGATATTGCAAAGGTACTAATAATTCCTGAAAATACCAAACATTTATAGTTAAACTATGTTAACGGATATGTTAAAAGGATCGATCCATATGTAACACCACGACGACTCTGTGGATCCTTGCCGTCCAGTTTAATCTCACTGAGATTATCACCAAGTCCGCCATCCTGCTCCACCAGGAGTTGTCATGATTATATTCCTGATTATATTCTTGGATCGATCCAAAATAAAAACAGGGAAATCCTAGTAGGAAATCCCTGTATAATTATCCAGAATAATTTGTATAAATATTCGAGAATTATTTTCTGGTTTTTTCTTGGATATAATTTACAAAACAATTCTGAATTGTTTCGTTAAGAGAATCTAACATATTATCCCTCATATCATCCTCAGCTTCAGCTTCAATTTCGAAAAGCTTTTCCTTGTACTCGTGGTCATCATCTTCATCTATTTCCTTGAAATAGTTAAAGCAGTTCTCGTCATAGTCAGCTGAGTGTATGAAAGCGAACTTGAATCCGACCTTATCCTTGATTTGCTTTACCCAGAGTTCTGGAGGACAGTTGTTTGTCTCGATAGTAAGCTCGATTGTGTAGTACCCGTTCATTGTAGTAACACACATACTGTTTATCTCAGCATCAAAGTCGCAGCCGAATCTTACCTTGAAATTATACTCACACTCATTCGATGCGGTCTTACGGTAATCATCAGGCAGAGGCAGGAACGTGTCCATAGTCAGACCGTTAAGGAAATAGTAAAACGTCTCAGAGATGGATCGATCCTTCTCATAATGTCTGGCATTCTTCATAAGGAATCCAATCCACTTATCAAAGTCGTCATCATTCATTGAAGGCAGCTTAGAGTTATCCAGTCCGATGTTAATGAATCTGATAACATCCTCTCTCGAACCAACGAATACGATAGTGTTGTTTACTGGTGCGTATCCCATAATTCTTACTCCCAAATAGTTTTAATATCAACGAACTCATTCTCACTGTCAACCAGAGTCACTGACACCAACTCACCTTCAACGTGGTGGTCTACATCAGCATAGTCCCATCCCTGACTTGCCAGAACCTTTGCGTGCTTAATAGCAGCATCATCATTCATAGCAACAAAATACTCAGCATCTGGATAATGCTTCTCTCCGTTAATCTCAGCCTCGAACTCGGCTCTGTACCATCTATCTTTCATAATTCATTTTGTTTTGTTTGTTGGTGCAAAGGTAAGTATAATATCTGAGACTACCAAATATTTCAGGTTAATTAATGTTAATGGATCGATCTTTTCTTCCAGACACATCGCAACGCCAAGTACAGAGATGCACGCCTTCATCCAGGATATAATCTCAATGAGATTATTGACAGTGGGCAAGCTTCCTTCTCTACTTCAGACTATTTCTGGATGGATCGATCCAGCTCTATATAATAGTAAAAATGTACCCGTACATATTATATAAAAGTCCAGAAAATATTTTGGGATATATTCTCAGATAATACTACAGGATATTCCGAGAAAAGTTTTTGAGTTGGTTTAAGGATTATTAACTAAAATAATTTGGATAATTCATAGAAAATGCTTACCTTTGCATTGTGAAAAGTAATTAAGGTTATTAACTCATTAAACAAAAAGCATTATGGAAAAGTCAACATTTAAGGTATTCAACATTGAATCTCCTATCAGTCAGTTAGTTAAGATCGATCAAGATTTCGATCAGGTTCGTTCATTTGATAATTGGGATGACACTGAGGCGTGGATGTCAAAGGAGGTATTCCATCACGATCTGGAGGATGATCCTAAGGATAACTTCGACTACAGGTATCTGATTGAGGCTTACTATAGTGAGGAAGAGAATAAGACTTACTATCATCTGTACCTTATTCCGTGCTACAGTTCACTTTCAGAGAAAATGAAAAAGAATGTTCTGAAATGCTCAGGTGTTGAACCAGAGGATATTAATGAGCGTGACGTATTCGACTATGGATGCCAGTTGGTTCTCGCAAGGGAAAGTCAGGAAGGTGAATACGATCCATCAGTTATGGATAAGATAGCATCAGTGTACAGCATTATTGATCGTATGCGTGGTTTCTATCTCGATCAATACCAGAACCGTATCGGTAACACAGGTTGGGATATGCTTGCCTACTATATGAAGGATGAAGACTTCACACAAAAAGCATTCGACAGATTCGACTCCAGCAAGTAAACTTCTCTACTTCATATTTCATTGCGTGTTTCTGACCGCCGACTCTAAATAGGGTTGGCGGTTTTTATTTAACTTCACACGGAAAGTGAACAACTCGAAGTTCAGCGGGAGGAGGACCAGGAATAATCTCACTGAGATTATCACCAGCCCAAGGAGGTTCCTTCAACGCTTGACCAGTATTGGTTCATTCCTGATCAATAGGCATTAAATCCTGATCAACAGGTGATGTACTCTCAGTGAGATTATTTCGAATCGGCGATGGAGATGAGTCGTGCTTTGACAGGTCGTCCAACTCACTGTTCAGGATCCAGAAGGAAGCGATCGATCCAGTTATACTCTCAGTGAGATTATTTTCCTCCATTACAAAGTCACGAAGTTTTTCTGGCGTTTGCAAATAATTTCTGGTGTTTAACATTTGGTTAACAGTTTTGCTAATTATATTTAACGGATCGATCTTTTCTATTAAAACCTTTGGTGGTCTCAGATATTATTACTATCTTTGCAGTATGAAAATAATAAAGTTGAATTCAGTCCAGAAACAGAATAAGGTCGCCCTTAACTTATACGGGATCGATCTTAATAAGATAATCACCAACATATATTACAGTATATTGGATGATGAGGCTTTCTGTACTATGTTGAATCAGGAATCGAATAGCAGGGATGATCTTTACAAGGAATATATTGGTAAGGTCTCTACAATGGTTATGGACTTGATCGATCCTAATGATGAGTATCCATTAACTGCATACAACCTGATGACTGATGATGACAGGTTCTACAAGGCTTGGACTGATGAACTGTTCGATAGTATATATGAAAAAAGATATTTGCCATAAGATATTATTAATAATGTGAAATCGTAGGTGAAGATGTCTCGTCGTGATGACGGGGCATCTTTTTTATTACTATGAATCCTGATGGCAACGCCGTCGAATCGCTTCGGTCCTGAACGTAATCTCAATGAGATTATTACCAGGGCTGATCAGGATCCGATGACTCGTCGTACTTACGCAAGTGGATCGATCCATTAACTAAATTTAAGGAATTACTTAACACTGTTTAACACGAATTGTTTGGTCAATTCAAATAAAAGTCGTACCTTTGCACCAGAGATAAGAAACAATAAGTCAAACAATTAAAAACAAAACGAATTATGGGTTACACACATTATTGGAGATTCACTCAGAATCCAAAGGACATCAAGGATGGTGAGAAAAAGTTCAAGAATGCTGTTGAACTATTGAAGAAATGTATCAAGAAAGTTCCTGTTGAACTCGACGTTCCCTACTATGGTAAGCATTTATTCAAACTTGCAGGCGGTAGTGGAAAAGGCGAACCTATCTTCGATGATAATATGGTTTGCTTCAACGGCTTGGATGGTGACGAGGATTTGGCACACGAGACCTGCTATATCGCTCTCGATAACAAAGACGGATTTGATTTCGATTTCTGCAAGACTGCTGAGAAACCATACGATGTAGCCGTCTGCCTCACGCTGTTGTGCTTCAAAAAGGAATTCGGTGATGACTTCAACTGGTCAAGCGATGGAAACGGCAGCGAATACGGATGGAAACTCGCTCACAAAATATTCGATAACACTATCTAACTAATAATTAAAAAATCTTATGAAAACAAATATATTATTTTTTATTTCTATCTTTGTGTTGATAAGTTGTAATCAACAAAGATATAGGAACGAATATATAGAAAGTGATTCTGTTGCCGTCGTAACTGAAATTGATGAAGATGTGATTGAAACAACACCAAAAGAATATTATAATATTTGTAATCTTTCTGATAGTATTCGTATGTTATATCCTAATATCGGAAAAAACGACATTCAAACAGAAAATGCTTGTACTCACGCATTTATGGAATTCACAACAAAATTCAATTATTATGTTTACAACATTAAATTTCAACTCACTGATATGATGAGGTATAACTCAAAAAAATACATTCTAAAATTTGAGACTGGTAAATATACAACAAAAGACGATCAACTAATTGATAAAGGTGTTAGTATATGTGTCTTTGGTTATGTTAATTTAGATGTTGCTGAGAGAATAATTAAAGGAGAAAAATATTATATCTCTGGTAAAAACATTATTCCATATTTAGATTTACCTAATGGTTGTCGTTATACTATGAACGTTACAGAATTTGATAAATGTTTATATTTTTCTTGCGTTGTAAAAGATATAAAAGTATGTAATATATAATTTTACTTTGTTGGTTTATGAGCACTCACCGATTGGTGGGTGCTTTTCTTTTATACAAATCCAAAGCCAAGGATCGATTCTGATTCTCAGACTCTGTGTACTCCATATAATCTCACTGAGATTTCTACCAGGAAAAGGAGGCACCTGATCCAGGAAATATTCCTGAACATTTTCTCGGATAAAATATGGATCGATCTACAGTTAAAATCCATAAAATATTTTTAACTATTTTTTAACACAAAATATTTGGATAATCCAGATATTATTCGTACCTTTGCATCAGATAAAGTTGAACATTAAAACATACGATTATGGAAGATACATTATTGTAGAAACAAGGTACGGTGACGTTAAACTCGTTAAGCATTACGATGTTGACACCAGCAGTTCATTCTATGATGCCTATGATGAGGCTGACAATAACCTCGGCGAACTCTGGCACGACCTGCCAGCGTATGATGCCTGCACGAACCAGATGGAAATGATTGATGCGCTCGAACAGTTCACAGACTTAGTAGAGGATGCTATCAATGACAACACTCTCGCTATTCCTCTATCAAAAGAACCAGTATCAGACAAGGTTTGGATTACAACAATCTGCATCTATAAATACGGTACAGCACTTGCTTACTCCGATGCGTTCAAGACACAGGACAAAGCACTGGACTACCGACAGAATGAAGCAGAAAAATGGCTTAAGGATTCTGGCGTTGAGATCGATCCACATTCAACCTACACGAATGGGTTGTTTATGGAGATGTCAGACAAGCAGAGAAATAAGATATTCACTGTGACTATAAAGGAAACAGAAATAAAGTAAGACTTGTCACTTTAGTTTACTCATGTTTTTCATAGGTTTGATTCCGATTGCCCGTGATGGGTAGTCGGAATTTTTTATGATTTTTCCGACCAAGATTACACAAGCAAGATTCAACAACATCTCCTGGATACAGGGAATAATCTCACTGAGAGTATGCACTGTTCAGGATCCTGATCAACAGATTCAGATAAGTCTTGCCAAGCACTGCCGCTCACGAGATGAGGTCCAGAAATAATCTCACTGAGATTACCCAGCTCGAAGTGTGCAGGTTTTCTGCACAGTTCCTCCTGAGCAAGATGAGTCTGATGGCATCAAGATGGATCCTTCACACTGTCAATAACCTCAGTGAGATTATCACAGGATCAGCGATGGTAATCAACAGGATCGATCCCTTTTCCACCAGTTAACAATTATTAAGGAATTACTTAACATCCTTTAACGTGATTTCCTTGCGTATATCAGATATTATTCGTATCTTTGCATCAGAAATAAGAAACAAAAGTCAAACATTAAAAACAAAAGGAATTATGAAACTGAGTGATTTATCAAGCAAGAAACTTTTCGAGGTGGTTTCGAACAACCAGACTCTAAGGCAGTCTTTCGATGAGTATGTTTGGGAATGTGAGTGGGACTATATATCAGACAAACTCAAAGTAATGGAGCCTGCTATCGCAAACTACGAGATTGGTATATGTAACCATAACTACCTGAGAATCAAGGACTACGATTTGTTCGTATATTATGCACGCAAGTGTGAGAAGGATTTCGGACTTTCCACAAAATGTGAGAAACTGCTTTCAATCTGTGAGAAACTTTCTGGAACAAACCTTTTCAACTATTATGCAAAGGCATTTGCAAGTATGTGGTTCAACGAGGAAGTTCAGGATGTCGTTAAGTGGTGTGAGGACACAAGTTATAAAGTGTATAGCGGACAATATGATTCAGACCTCGATGACTATATGTCCTGCTGGGCTGAGAACGTACACTATATCTATAACGATGAAGACGGATGCGTATATGAGCCGATGAAGAAAGTCAAGTAAAGCAAATTGACAATACTGAAAATTGCACCTACAATATTGTGGGTGCTTTTTTGTTTTCAGATATACTGGACCAGAACCTTGGAGGAGATGTCTGACCAGATCGATCCAGGGGTTTACTCTCACTGAGATTACTAACTGTTCAGGATCCTGAGCGGCGTTGCCATAGCATCCCTCGTTCGGATGTAGTTTACCAGATCTGGATACAGCAGATAACCTCAGTGAGATTATCCTGAATCGGCGATGGAGATTCTCCAGGATCGATCCTTTATCTTTACTTCCTTGATATATGTTAATTATTCTTAACCAACAAAAAATAATTGCCCAAATGCTTGCATAATTAAAAATAAATTCGTATCTTTGCACCAAAGATATAAGTTAAACATCAAATACATTACAATTATGAAACTATCGGAACACTTTATGAACGCAAACTCCTACTCTCAGGGGGTTGAGGCTTGGTGCAGGAAACTGTACTATGAAATGACTGGAAACAAAATGTCCTATACTTTCGTATCGGATATGGCTCTCGAAGACTTCACAGGCGACACGACAAACGTTGACTGGATCTATAACAAGATCAAAAAGGAATGGCTTAACGATTACAAGGCATTTACTGAGGTCTGCATATCTATAAATCTACTCGCTTGGGCAAACGACAAACTTGAACAGCAGGGTTTCGATGGTAGATCGATCTTCACGGAATACTACTCTGAACTATACTACAAAGCAAGGGATACCTTCTACGAACACTACAAGGGTAAGAGTGAAGAGATAGACTACTTCTACTCTATGACAGATTAGGCATTTCTACTCTCATAAGCATAATTTTGTCGATGCGGATCCGTCGTGATGACGGGTTCGCATTTTTATTTCATACAACTGGTAGGAGTTGTTGTCCACACGAGCTGAAGAGCTTCAGGTCCCAGTTGTAATCTCAGTGAGATTAACAAGCTCGCGGGGAAGCCCTCCTCTGTTGGACAGCAGGTTGCGTTATTTATAAAGGATGGATCGATCCTGATGGAACTCATCGTCCATCCTGATCAACATCCAGTATAATCTCACTGAGAGTATTTCCTGTACGAGAAGGCAGGATGGATCCGTGGACAGGATTCCTATTATTTTTTCAGATAAAATCCCGTTAACATTATTTAGGAAATTCCTTAAATCTTTTTAACTATATTTTGTTGCATATTTCAGGATTATTTTGTACCTTTGTATCAGATAAAAGATAAACAATTAGTTATAACCAAAAAACAAAAGTATTATGACAAAAGTTACATCATTAGACCAGTTGAAGGAAATGATTGCAAATGGAGTACACGATTACTTCATTGCACTCAACGGAGGATTCCGCAGTTCAAAGTTCCTTGACTATTCAACAAAGTCAGGAAAGTTCTACATTATGAATGAGATTGACGGCTCGGAGCAGAATCTGAATGAGAAGCATTTCATGAACCGTGACTACACTAACGTAGGTTATGCTATGACCGTAGGTGCTTTGTTCGCTTATGAGGACTATCAACAGAACTAAAAATTAAAAATCATGAAAGATAAATTAAACTATATCACAAACCTTGTAAAGGATTTGGGAAACGTAAGACTTGGTAAAGCTTGCGGTAAATATCACGAACTGATAGATAACGATACAGATATTATTGCAATATCGTTCGCAGGAAAGTATGGTTACGAACAAACCAACATCAAAGACTTGGATGCCAAAACGGTAAATACAATATATGATGATTTGTATAAAGACTTCGGCGAGCAGGACTGATAAAATCAATAACACAATATACTGGGTGAGGGATTAAATTCTCTCACCCTTTTACTTTGTCAAAGAATCGGATCGATCCATTCTAAGTAAACTTCACACAGAGTCTACTGACCAATATCAGCCTTCGCACACTGGAGATAATCTCAATGAGATTCTTTACTGTTCACGGATCTGAGCCACGGGTTCATCAGAGCAGTTGATGGTGATAAATGACCAGAATGGATCGATCGCGATCAGGATATACTCTCACTGAGATTATAACCTGTTGATGATCCTGAGCATCTCGTGATCAACTGTATGTTCACGACAGTTCCGCTGCCAAGACCACTGCCGTCGGCGTATTTTAATCTCAATGAGATTATCACCAGGACTGAAGGAGATGGGGACTCCTCATTCACATCCACCTGATTATCAGTTAGTTACATTCATTTTTAACAAATTATTAACACTTCAAATTTGCATATATCATATATTTTTTGTATCTTTGCATTAACAAAATAAGATGCTTATGGATAATAGTCACGAGATTTATCAGGTATTCAGTGAGGGTGAAAGCCACTCGCTTGTTATTGACAACGTAGATACCTACGATGAGGCTATCAGGTTGTATGAACAAAAGGACGGATTCCTTCTTCTGGGCGTTGACGCACCTACTGCGTTCGATGTTATTTTAGCAAGACCTTACGGTATGTGTTTAATTTCATAAAAAACAAAAAGATTATGCTTGACAAGAGATTAGAACTGAATGAGAAGCAAAAGGAACTCGTAAAGAGATATTCCGAGATTTGCAGTGAGATGATGGATGCCAATATCAAGGCTGTCTATCGAGTTGATGACCTGTTCTTCATTAACGGTGACAACGTTATAGAACTAAACTTCATTGACTACATTGATGATGAGGATGAACTTGGTGACATTGTAGAGGTACAATTTGATGACCTTACCTGCCGCCACTACCCGTATGACTTCGCAGTCGGTGTGAGAGATGAACAAAGTTTTGCGGCTTTAGTCAAAAAATAAAATGGTCGGGGTTCCAAAAAGGAATCCCGATTTTTATTTGGAAAAAGACTTCCTGTCCACGACGCTCTTGCCTGCCACGCGAGCTAAACAATCTCAGTGAGATTATTATCACCCAAGGAGGAGATGATGTCGATTCTCGACTCGGATCGATCCATTCCTTAAAAAAGGTTAACACATGAAAAATAATTCATGAATTGCTTGCATGTTCCAAAAATTATTCGTATCTTTGCACAAACAAAACAATAAAGGTATGAAGAAGTTACAATTAAGACAAGTAGGTGACAAGGTTCATTTCGGAGCATATGGTGATTTCTCGGACTGCTCAAAGGTTTACGAGATTAAGCAGATACATGAATGTGAACTATTTTTGGGTGGTGTTCAGTACCATCTTGAAGATAACGAAGGACATTCAGTAGTTGCGTTCAGCGATGAAGTAAGGTTGATAAACTAATGGTTCTTCCATAGTGTATAAAGTAATGTTTGATGTTTGTATTGCCACTCCTTTATAAGGGGTGGCTTTCTCTTTATATACATGACATGTTCAAACGCGGAACAACTGGTCATCCGCCTTCAGGACCTGAACGTAATCTCAATGAGATTAAACCCTGGTAGACCAGACTTCCGCCATCTCAAGGGACTTCAGACATTATTGTAAGGATCGATCCTATCATTTATTTCTCAAAACATTTCTAACTTATTGATACAGAATATTTTAGGAATAATTCTCAAAATCTTTTGTAAAATAATTTTCAATAAAATTTGAAAAATAAAATGGAAACAAGTCCAAGACATCATCTACTGTATCCCCCAGATCAAGATTCATAATAACCTCAATGAGATTATTACCAGATGTTGATCGCCATCAACAGGTTCATCAGGAGTACCTGTACCTGACGTTCGTCCTGATCAGCAGGTCATCATACTCTCACTGAGATTATAACTTGGAAGAAAGGATCCATCCAGCTGGATGAACAGTTCATTCCAGTTCCACAACCCGTGCTTGAGAATGAAGAAAAGCTCCTCGAACAGTTGGTACTCTCACTGAGATTATTACCAGGAAGTCTTCACCTGCAGTTCCTGCATCAGGGTTCTGACCAGAAGTGCTTGAGTCGTACTTCCTGGATCACGTCCAGTGATAATCTCACTGAGGTTATCCAGCTGTCCCCAGATCGATCCACTCGTGTGGACATCTCGTCGCTAATACAATAAAAAAGTTTCGGCTATCCTCACGGACAACCGAAACCACAAAACACATATGACTAACTTAAACCCCTTTTACCACTGTTGGAAGTCGTGTACCCAAGAGAAGTCATCGTGCAGGAACTCTGCATCGAAATCTTCCTCTATGAGAGTTGACTCTATTCGTTTCGCAACCATATCATCTGTCAGACTATCTATCTTCTCATCGAACTCGAAGATGTCCTGACTGTCGATTGTACTTACTGCAATCGTTCCATTCTCGCCTGCCAGTAACTTGTAGTTACCTTTTGCCGTTTCAATAATCCTTGCCATAATGTTGTGATGTTTAAATGTTTAACTTTTATACCGCAAAGTTAGCAATAATATTCTATATTACCAAACATTTCACGTTAAAGAACATTAACGGATTGTGAAAAGATGTTAACGAATTCCAAGTAAATCCCCACAGACGTTGGGCTTCCCGACAGCATAATAATCTCAGTGAGATTATCACCAGCAGGAAGTCATGACCATCAGGTCGTCAAGAGCCTCATCAACATAAGTGAAGTACAGAATGGATCGATCTGGATCACTGAATACTCTCATTGAGATTATCAACAGCAGGTGATCTGTTTTACCAGGAGTTCTCGTCGGATAAATATTCAAATCAACGATAATCATAATGTACACAATAGATTGGTCTAAGGCACCATTATACTACGATTTCTTCAATTCAACAAAGTCAACACAAGTCGGAAGCTTGATAGGTGAACTCGGTTTCGTTAATTCAGCAGAACCTAACGAGCAGGTAAAGTCCATGACGATAAAATACACAATGAAGGGATTGTCACTTCTAGGAAAGACAGTTAAGCTTGGAAGCTATACAGATAATCTGACAGAAGATGCAATAAAGGAAATAAACAAAGACAAAATATATACAGTCCAGACAAAGCTTCACCTTGATGTTCTTACAAAATATGTGGAGATGATGTCGGAAATCACATTGATTGTTATAGAGAATTACGAGGAGGATGAAGAAACAAAACAAAGGGATAAAGAATATACGTTCACATTCCCTTACAGGACAATCTTCAACGCACTGTAAGTAACCTCAGTGAGATTATATAACGCCGATCGATCCCATCACAGCAGTCGTCATATCCTGTGATAAATATGAAAACAGTTATTGAAAGATGAAAGGTTCAGTATACCTGCTTACTGATGGTGAACTATACAAGATTGGAGTAACAAGAGGCTCCATAGACAAACGTATCGCAAAGCTTCAGACTGGGAACCCATACACGATACAGATGGTATCACACTACGATACTGACAAACCATTCAAGCTTGAGAAGATTCTACATTTCAAGCATTCGTCACAGAGAATAAACAACGAATGGTTCCAGCTTACGAATGAAGATGTATCCAACTTCAATAACGAATGTTCAGAAATAGAGAAGATGCTCGAATCAGTTAAGGATAACCCGTTCATGGGATGAAGGTCCCAGTTGCAATCTCAATGAGATTATAACCTGGTCCAGAAGGCAGGAAGTTCTTGTCATATTTTTCTGAAAGAAAAAACGAAAATAAATATAAAGAAGATTTTCGATGAAACTCTCAAAATAGTTTTGGGAGTATATTCTTAAATTCTTTTCTGTTTTTCATAATTGTTTTTGGTCGGTATGGCGGTTCGTGAGAATAGCCATACCTTTTTGTTTAAGATTACTAATATTAATTTCAAAATTTAAATCCATAAATTCACAAATTTAAATTCACAAAAATAAATTAGGTTTATTTACCTAATAATTTCAAGCTTAGGTAGATTCACCTAACCAACATCACAAGGATCGATCCACCGCGATGGACAGATCTCCTGCTTCCGATAACCTCAGTGAGATTATAAAAGAATTCTGAAGGAGCATCTCCAGGAAGAGTACCTCTGACATTCTCATCAGAAAATTGAATATTATTCTTAGAAAAATATTGAAAATATTTTTACAAATAATTTCTGTAAATATCTGAAAATTAATTAGTTAGATTATTTTATGAATGGATCGATCCTTACAATAATGTCTGAAGTACCTGCAGATCAACGATGGACTCTTCGTCCAGTTTAATCTCAATGAGATTACTTTGAAGCCAGTCTTCTCTTCACCAGGGTCTGACAACACGTCGTGGTAATGGAAAACAAAAAAGGGATTCCTTCTCGGAACCCCTCTTTATTTTCTCTCGGATTTTTAAAGCTCGTACTCAACTCCGTCAATCTCGATTGTTACGATGTTCTCGAACTTTACTGACTGCGGATAAACCTGCTTGTCGGGTGTAAGTCCTTCTGTAAGCTGACGCTCGGAGTAGTCCTTATCCTTGATTTCCCACTCGTTGATAAGTTTAAGCTGCTCTGCGGTAGCTGGCTTTCCGTCAACCAGATACTCTTTCGTACCCTTGTTGTCGAGGTCGAGATAGCAACGCACATAGAAGTTTGCGCCGTACTTGATAATCTTGTTCACGATGAACCACTCTCCCCACGGCAACTCCCTGCTCTCGAAAGTGTTGGTCGAGCCGTCAGCTTTAAGAGCCTCGTTCACACGTTCCTCGTATGTACCACCACCATAGAGATAGGTAGTAACGGTCTTGGTTTCAACCTTGTTCACAGGAACCCACTTGCGACCTTCCTTCTTGTAGAAAGGATTGTTGGTCTTGTTCATCTTACACTCCTTGCGCAAAACAACGGTAATCGTTTCGGCACTTGTCTTGTCGAGCAACTGAATCAAATCGTTCTCAGTAATTTTCTTAGCCATAATTCTAACTATTTAAGTGAATACTATTTAATTGTTTAACTTTGATACTGCAAAGTTAATCATTTTTCTCCAATATTCCAAATTTTATTGCAAAAAGTTTTGTTAAAAAATATTAAAATGTTAACAGATGTTAATTCCTAAAAAATATTTTTGAAGCTAATCCGCTGATGCTGAGGCTGTTATACTCTCAGTGAGATTATTTCACGGGGCATCTCAAGATTCAGATCGATCGACTCACCATACCCTTATCCGACTACAACAAGATATACCTGTCCAACTCACCCTCCTCATCTTCCTCCAGAAAATAATCTCAATGAGATTACCCAGCCGTCATCCAGATGAGGAGTTCGAGTGGACATACCGTGCGTAGGATGACTTCGGATGGATCAAGATTCACAATAACCTCAATGAGATTACTTACGGTTCGAGAAGGAGGATCGATCCTTGCCAAGCAGACTTCACTGACGCTACTGCAGGTGAAAGGTCCTGTTGATACTCTCAGTGAGATTATCAGCCGCAGGCGATCCTGATCCATCTCCGTCGGACAGTACAAACCATAACAAAAAAAGAGCGACACATCTCCCGATGAGCCGCCCCTAATATGAACAACAACCTATGGAATTACATCATACCGATAATAAGACCGAGCATATCCTCAATATCCAACTCCGACAGAGGTGTACCCAACTTTTCTTTCAGGTCATCAGAGCATACATACTCGATGTTGAACTTGTCGCCCTCAATGTCGTACTCTCCCTCGTTCAGAGGAAATTCATCATCACCCTTGTACCTGTCACATACGGTCTGCAACGTACCCATCTTGGTTTCCATACTGATGATAACCTTGTCACGCTTGTCCTCAACCATTTCAAGACGATAGGTGATACCCTCGATTGTAACTAACTTTCCATTTAACTTTGCCATAATCACTAAGTTTTAATTGTTAATACTAATGTTTCTTTTGATATTGCAAAGATACTACAAATTTCCCATATATACAAGCGAAAACGAAAATATTTTGTTAATAAACCTTTAATCATCACGTTAAAAGATGTTAACACAAAACACAAAGGCAACGCCGAAGAGAAGGACTCTGTTCAGGAAATAACCTCAGTGAGATTATCACAGCAGGAAAGAATGCGATATCCAGGAACTGTCGCTGCCGAACAGCAACCCTTGAGCAGCTCATCTCAGATCACCAACTGCCCATACTCTCAATGAGATTATATTACGATCAACACGGGCAGTAGATTCCTCAACAAGGTTCCATATAAAATATCGGAAATCTTTTCGGAAAAAATATCAAGAATAAAATCCAAGAAAATTCTCGGAAATATTCTTCATCGACTTCCTTGCCTGAGGATACAGGATGTAATCTCACTGAGATCGATCCGAACAGGGAATCACCTGCATCGACTTCAGTACAGTTCTCTTAATGAGTCTCACCGACATCCAATGCTCAGGATGGATCGGAATATAATCTCATCGAGAGTATTCACAGTGTGAGAAGGTCGATCGATCCTTTTATATCACCTGACCAAATCCTTATCTGACGCTCGTTCAGGATCACCTAGTCATCATACTCTCAATGAGATTATTCCAGCGGGTCTTCACCCCACTCATCTCATCGTTCCCTTTACTCGGATTTGGTAAAAAATCTTTACAAAATTGAACATCGATTTTGAAAATTCCATATATATGGCAAATCAAAATTAATTTTTCGTAACCACTTGATTTTGAACCAGTTATTTAATTATATCAAAAATCATCACTTCAATATCAGTTTGGTAAAAAATCTTTACAAAATTAATATCAATAAAAAGAAAAGCCCAGTCTCCCGACTAAGCCTTTCATTAAAAATAAACTAAAAAACTAAAACCCTCTTAATATTATGACAAAAATATATTCAATTAGAAAGCATCCATATTATGAGAGCTACGAACAGACAGAACAATAAGAACCATCCGAATCCGTCACCCAGGTAGACAACTCCGAACATTCCACCGAAGAAGAAAATTATTTCCTTCAGCACCAACCATAACATTGGTATTACGAATATCAGTACCAGAAGCACGAAGAATATTTTTATTATAGTTCCCATAACTTTTACTTTTATTTGTTTCTTATTTCTACTGCAAAGATACAACTTTTTTACGGAATATGCAAATAATAACAGTTAAATTTTGTAAACCCTGGATTAAAAGATGTTAACGCATAATAATCTCACTGAGAGTATTACCAGCCAAGAAAGGAGTATCTGTCGTCACACACTTCCACTCCACATTGCAAAGATGATGAAAAAAACCTAAGTTACCAAATAATCGCACGCCGTTTAACATTGCTTAACAGTAGGTAATCTCAGTGAGAGTATTAACAGCGACGAAGCAGTACACCTCTGTGGAACGACATCCTCCACGACAGGTAACACCATCGCGCTCAACCTGCGGGATACAGGAACTACTCTCACTGAGATTATAAGAACGCTGAACCAGAAAGACTCTCTTGACCAGACTCCTGGTCAAGACAAATCTCCATCGCTGGATCGATCCGTACTCTCAATGAGATTATCACCAGACGTTGACATCCGACGGAAGTATCCATTCAACTCTGACCAACATTACTGAGCATCGCGTTTATCAGATTATACTCTCATTGAGATTATCACCAGAACCTGTGCAGGCATTCTGCACACCAACTCCTGCCACCCGAAGTCATGCTCAGGATCTGCAGGTGAAGAATTCAGGATATAATCTCATTGAGAGTATCATCCAGTAAACAAGGAGGTTGATCATGACGAACGAGTCGCTTCCAACAGTAGAATATTCTCAATGAGATTATAGCACGCCGAAGAAGGACACCATCTTCTCAAGCACGCAATCTCAACGCAGAGTTCATCGCGGGTTGATCGATCCATACTCTCAATGAGATTATCACCAGCCTCAACCAAGGAAGGGTTCACCGACGATACTTACTCTACACACAACAAAAAAGTTTCGGCTATCCATCACGGACAACCGAAACCAATCAATAACTAAAAACCTAAAACTATAAATATGGCTAAACCTTTGACTTCAATCTATCACAAGATACAACCTTGCTTACCTCGCAGCAATATTTTCCGCACATATATCTCGGCATACAATCAACGAAACCATTCTTTATGATTGGCTTGCTGCTCTTCCTATACATAGGACAACCTATCGCTATACATCTGCTCTTTTCCATATCTCACATATTCTTTATAACCCATAAATCAAAATGACAATCAGCAAGTTCGCAGTTCCTACGGCAGAACTCTCTGCGCTGATTAAAAGGCAACCTACCATAGACATAACAAGACTTGCAGCTGCCGCCACTTACACACTCCAAATATAATTGGTCGCGTGTTCCGTCCATATTCTGACGAATCGTACTTACTATATCTTTAATCTTTGCCATATCTCTATCTTTTATATTGCAAAGATACTACATTTCCACCATATATCAAAACAAAAACGAAACTTTTTTGTTAACAAACCTTTAACGTTAACAATCTTTAACACTCACTATACAAAGACAAACACACAGAGGAGTATAATCCTCAGCGTCATCCTACTCTCAGTGAGATTATAAACCAGACATCGATGGTCATAGAAGTCCGACTACGACTTCGACAAATTTATCAATCTCATCCATCCCTCCTACTTGATCGATCCATACTCTCAGTGAGATTACATTCCAGTGACAACAGTCCCCACCAGGGTCTGACCACTTCTTCCACGACAGGTTCATAAGCGATCAACCTCAGGATTCCACAGGGAATACTCTCAGTGAGATTACATCACGCCGCATCAGACTCACTGCTGTCGGAACTCATCTTCAACCAACCATACAACAAAAAAAGATTCGACACCCAATTCAAGGTGCCGAACCCAAGCGCATATTTAGCAGTCACATTGCCTAACCTAACATTCTTTTCTCATATCCCTCAACGAAATCCATCAAATCGTCAAGCCAGCCGTTCACACAAGCAACACCGAAAGCAAATACTGATACAAGTATCATAGGACTACCTATATACCAAGTGTCTTTGGTCATAAGGAATAAACCTAATACCCACATCAACACTATTACCAAGCAGAACAGAATTTTAAATACATACTTTGCCATAATTACTAAGTTTTAATATTGTTATTTACTATTTCTAATGCAAAGATACAACTTTTCTGCGATAAACTGGGCATTTATACATTCTTTAACACTATATTTAACCATTATTAACACATTTTGTAAAGATTTTTTACCAAACATAATAAAAGCATCACGTCAATAACCAGTTTTATAACCAGTTGACTACCAATCACTTACAAAATCGTAATCAAAATTGCCATATATAGGGATTTTTTAATAATCAACTTCAATTTTGTAAAGATTTTTTACCAAAACCGAGAACAAGCACGAGATGAAGGTGAAGACCTCGGCAAATTACTCTCACTGAGATTATCGCACGGGCCGAGATGCCATTCAGCTCCATGAACAGTATGTTCAACATCAGCGATAAGGCCAATGGCAAGATCAAAAGGTGAAGACTTCAGGATATAATCTCATTGAGAGTATCTACAGTGGACATCATGAGGTAGATCATCTCCAACAGTAATGGTAGTACGGTTGAGAAGGAGGAATTCCATCAAGGACCTCAGGATAATCTCATTGAGAGTACTACCAGGACCGTCCAGGAAGGGTTCGGAAGGGGTATATATAGGGTATATCGGATATGGTATATAGTATGGGTATTGGGTATATTGTGCATGGAAAGTAAGGCAGAAATGTGTGATGAATGGATCGATCTTTTTGTGTGACAAATCAGTGAGGCAAATGTTCCACGTGAAACGTTACACTATTCGGTAGACTAATCGGTAGAGTATTCGGAAGTGTTAACGGAAGCTAATACAAAAGTGTGTTAGGAAATGTTAACAGATGTTAACGATGAGTGATGAAAGAAATTGTTGATGGAAGTGAATGAGATCGATCGACTCGGAAGTTTATTCTCAGTGAGATTAAAAAGCAACCTTCAGAAGCCCTGATCTGGTGCTATTTGGAAGGGGGTAAAATAGGGGTATCTGGAAGGGGGTTGAACGTGGGTATTTAATGGATCGATCTATTTTTATAATAATTTTCCGAATTCTTTTATTTTTTATCACTAAACATTTATCGATAAACGATAAACTTTTATTAATTTTCGATTAACATGATCGATCTATTTTGGTGGAAGATCGATCTATTTTTGATTGTATAAAAAATATACTTCGTATATTAATTTTATGATTTGATTTTTGTACAAATCATAGACATTTTTGTCCTGTCTGACAGACTGTCATGTTCATAAGTGTCTGATAATCAGTTACTGTTCATAAAAATTTTCAAAAACTGAAGAAAAAATCAAAAAAATTTTATGTTTTGATACTATAATGTTATTGAAAAAATATTAAATAATTATTCAAAAAGTTAGAAGGATCGATCCTTACAGTTAATTTTTTATTAGATTTTCTTGGTTGGTTTATCTATATATTGTATAAGGATCGATCCTAATATTATAGTTTATATTTCTCTACTTGTTCTTTTGTATATTTTATATGTCCGTCTCTGTCCAATACATTTCCTTCATCATCTACTCTAAGCCAGTAGTACGGCCATGTACATTTAACACCAACATCTTCTGCCCAACATTCACCTCTTCTGAAGAACTCACATTGTATTCCTGCACATTCTGGAATTGCTCCATTATGTGTTGATATCATATTTTGAAAAGCTTTAAATCTTTGTCCTATACCTTTTCCCCATCCTGGTTTATTTGTTATGAAGTCTTGTGGTTTTCTTGATTTTATTCTTGTCATTTTTATTTTGTTTATTATAATGATCGATCCTAATATTATTCGTTTTCATCTCTATATAGATTTGATTCCATTTTCTCTGAGTATGAGAATTCGATTATCTCATTAATATTATCGCACTTATATTTCTTCAGTACATCTATATTCATCTCTCCTTTGTTAACATCTTCTATTAAGCACAGTAATGTTTTATATGGTGTGAGAAGATTTCTGAGGTGTGCTCCTAGTGTTTCTGTTGCCATAGTTATTTCAATTGCAATTTATTATCAAAATCGTCTTTTCTTTTTTCCCAATATACAACAGAAGATTTAGCGGATTCCAATTCCTTGTTTATTTCTTCTGTTGCTTTATCATAAAGGATATTTTGTATTCTTTCCCAAATATCATCTGGAAATTCTTCAAATTTTATAATATCTTTAGAATACATATCATCCTTAAACATCCAATTATTTCTTACTATTTCTTCATCAAAATAATAAGATGTCCAATCTTCACCATCTCTATCCCAATCATAACAATATGAAATCATTATAGGATATTCATCAATCACCTTATTATTTTCGTCGCGTGTCAAAACATGCTTTGCCAATTCTATTTTTGCATATATCTTTCCTGGACATTTACAATGTATAAATCTACTGTCATTATTGAAAAAATTGTCAAAATATTCAGCAAGTGTTTCATCATATAACATAACATCTTTTGTTGAATGTGGACAATAACTCAATAAAGTTTTAATATTTTGTATTCTATCTTCTAATTTCATATGGTTTTTTATTTTGTATTATACATATCTTCTGGTGCTTCAAGTGCTAGACTTTTATCAATTAAACCACGATAGTCGAAGTGATGCTTATTAAGCCAATCTGTCGATTCTGCTCTAGGCTGTATCGGCAATTCTGGAATACATCTTTCTTCTTTTGTACTTGCAACATAATCAAATCTTTCTTCCTCAGTCATGCTTGACATTGGACGTAGATACGGTTTAATACAATGAATTGGAACAAACTCATTGATATACTTATACCAATACAACTGTACAACGTTGTTTGCTTGGACAGACTTTAGTCTTTGTTCTTTATCAGCAAGAGACGGTGGGAATAGAGTTTGTTCTACCATTACACCATATGGAACTCTTGCACTAAGGTCTCTCAACAGTAATTCTTTATCTTCTTGTTTCATATATAATTGTTTTTTAATTATGCATCACAGTGTACTTCTGTTTTAGTCTGGTGAACTTTGTCATAGAACCAGACTGGAGAGTTATCTAATGTTACTAATTCTGGAATGAACGTGAATTCTGTTTTATCTGTATTCACTACTATAGTGATTACATTAGTGTGATTTGAGTGTATCACATTAGATATCCTTATAACGTGATAGTCAGCTATATCTGAATATTGCATCATCCAGTCCATGACTGGACAATCATGTTTATCATCTTCTTGATAATATTTGTGATACATGCAGAAATTATCTTTGTTCTCGATCCACACTTCATTATTATGTGAGAAATTCTCAATGAAACTTTTCAGTGACATTGATAGTTTTCCTGGTTTAACATCTCCTACCACGCATGACTCTGTGAATTTTATTGCTGCTGTTGTGCTAAGTGTTAATTTATATGGATCCCACTCATAGTCATTTTCTTTTATTTTCAGGAGCAGTACATCTTTTGCTATTTTTGACGCTGGTTGGAATTTTAGATCCAGATCGAACTGTGTATCATATAATGTAATTGCTCCGAAGTGATCGTCGTGGCTATTATATGAGCAGTATGCTATAATTTTAGAGTCTTGTATTCTCATGAATATTATAGTATATCTTTCATGGTCCCAGGAAAGTATATCTCCTGGTTTTGCATCTTGTATTGTCCAGTATCTTGCAGTAGATAGGTTTCTTTCGTTGACTGGTTCTTTCTGTACACCATATACGTTAGTGAGAAGATTGAATCCGTTTTCTCTGTGTGTTATCTGGCAGACTTCATTCTTATATACGATCCAGTCACCTTCCTGGAAGAATTTCAGTGTTGGTTTATCTTCCGTATCGTTTCTATATTCTTTTGCAAGTTCTCCTTTTTCGTTCATGATTCCAGCAGATTTCAGGAATGATGTTGCAGATTTCTTATCCTTTGTTATTTTCTTTGTAATTGTATCTAATGATTTTTGTTCTTCTTTTTCCAGCCAATCGATGATATCTTGGCGTTTTATTCCATTCCATACATCAATTGTATTTAATGATTTAAAGCTTCTAAGAAGTTCTTTCCTTATATCGATGTTATTGTTTTTGATATACATATTGTCTGGTGCTTGTAATGCCAGTTCTTTTTCGATGAGATTACGGTAATCGAAATGGTGTTCGTTTAACCAATCAATTATTCTTTGAAGAGCATTAAATGAGAAGCAGTCAATATCCCATTCCTGTCCTTGTGCGTTAATATGTTCCTTATGTGAGATCAGGTTTTCATATTCCTTTTTCTCTTCTTCCGTCATTGATGATAGATGTCTGAGATATGGTTTGAATTCCTCTATTGTATAAGGTTCTCCGTCTGTTTGTTGACTTTCGATAAACTCAACAGTATCCTCGTTACCGATAGCTGTAACATGTATTGTTTCTTCGTATAGATCGATCTTGTCAAGTATTACGTCGAACGGTGCATCATAGAATATCATATCTCCGTTCATATCGTAATCACCATCTGTAACCTCAGCGTATACTTTACCTTTTAAATTATATGGTAGTCTTGCTGACAGGTCTTTCAGAAGAAGTTCTTTATCTTTTTGTCTCATATTATCTAAATTTTAAATCTTTGAATCTTAGGAAAAATAATAACAACAATATAAATGGCAAAAGGAAGAAAAATAATCCACCAATATTATTTACTTGTGCTATCATATTTTCTCGTTTTCTTTTAGCCAGCAAACCATTTCGAATGCCGCATCAACTGGTGTTTTGCATTTTTCAAAATGATTAACTTCATTCATTGCTCCATGAGAACAATAATAAGTAGAGAAAAATCCACCAGCATAAGTTTCTATACGGCAATATGGCATCAACTCAAGTAATGCGGAAAGACTCCATGCTGGTAATATTCCTTCTGTTGCGCCGTTTTCGTGTATATAAGGGAATGTTCTTGAAAAAGGTTCAATATTAGGCAGACTATGCCAGTTCATGTCAGCCGTCTTTGGATCGATCCCAAGTTCGATCAGTTTCTTTGATTGCTCGATATCAGTACAAATCTTTGTTTTCATAACTTTATTTCAGAATTATTATTTTCACTTCATCTCCATCATTGAATTCATCAAGTTCACATAATCCAGACCATGACAATAATTGTTTGTTACCGTACTTGTTTGTTTCAATGTACGCTGGTATGGATTTTTCCATGATCTCTTCCTTTGCAAGTTTAATTGCATATAATGCATCATCCTTTGTGATCCAAGGTGTATATAGGACTTGTTGTTCTCCGTTGTCGTTATATCCTCCGATCATATTGGAATCATCATTGGTGTGTTCCTTTATGTACTGTTCCGCTTTCATATTGTTTCTTGTCTTATTATTGTCTTGCTGTTTTTATATTTGATCTCATTTATTATTTCATCTGGAACTTTATTGTTATTGTTCCTGACATCATCTATGAAATTGTTCGCAGATTCTTCTGTCATGAAATTTGCTGCAGTTGGTGATGCTTTCCATTTGAACCATTTATAAACAAGCGGATGTCTATAGTCTGACATTGTGATCCAGAAAATGTTCATTACTTTTCTCTGGACCTAATAGAATTCAATATTATCGAAAACCTTTTTGACTATTCTTATTTTCATTCGTGTAACTTATGCAAATTAGGTATTATTTCCTTATAGTGTATAGGCTGCATATAGTTGTTGCAGACTATAAATTCGTCAGTCTTATTAGGATTCCTGACAAACCTTATGTACTTGATATCCCAGTCCTGACAATCTTTGACATCTGCAGATATGAATCTCCAGTCAGTCTCATACCCTCCTGTTCTTAGACACAGTTCGTTAAGCCATGTAATGATTTCCTTTTCATTAATGGTATAGTTATGTCTGTTATCAATTGTGAACAGGTTATGCAGATTCTTTATACCTTTGTTGGATCTATACTCGAATCCGCATTCATCATTTTCGTATGTTTGTGGTTGTTCGAAATTCCAACCTATTGCGAAATCCCTTGTATCGCAATAGATTTGTTGTACGGATGGATCTATCTCGTAGTTTGGATCGATCTGTTGTACAGAGATCCACTCATCGTATTCACCTTCTATTCTGTTAATCATGATTATTAATTTTTAACATGTATAATCGCAGTAAAGAACTATTGTTTTTGATTCTTCGTCTATGTTTTTTATCAATGCATTAAAGACAAAGCTATCATACACCATTGTTCCGTAACAGTCAAAGAATTGTAAATGAAGCTTCTCGTTATCTCCTATAGCATCCTTCTTTGAGAAAGGTCCATCTATTGGAATTATAATATTTCCGATCACTGGAATTGAGTCTTCAATATTGTCACATGTTATTATGACTGTATGATTGACTGATAGTATTCCATTAGGATAATCTTTGTTTATTTTTACTGATCTCGCTAAAAAATTTTTACCAGTTTTTTCGTTTGTTATTAACACAGATGGTTTATTATCTTCTATTCTATCTTTTGTCTCAGATTTTATAAGATTCTCAAGACAATACTTTATAGCTTCATTTGCGCAGTTCTCATATGAAGTGTCAACATCCCTGGAGAAAAGATATTCTCTATCTTTACAAAGATGGTATTGATAGATCCATTCTCCACACACATCATGTGGATCTACTGTGATATCAATATTATGTTTCTTTCTAAGCCATTTTCTTGTACTTTGAATGGTAGGAGCAGTTAATGAAAAAACCTCACTATTCTTACAACTATTATAATGTCCATAATTTCCAAATTTTTTGTCGTAAGTATAGCACATTAAACAGGGTTCATCAAACCCTTTATCCTTCAGCAATTTTGCTATTTCAAAACTAACGTAATCCTCTGTGTTCATGATTATATTTAATTAAAATCCGAATGTATATCTAAGCCAAACATTTTATTCTTTAGATATATTATCAAATACTTTTTGTTCAGTTGGTAGATCTGGATTATACTTTCTCGCTCCATTTAAATTGGATGAATGTATATACATAGCCTTATTGATTAATTCGAACAGCTTATTTGTATATATTGAAAGTATATCATTCAGAATATCATTTTCTGGACATCTATTTCCTAGTTTATCTTTTATGATAGGTATAATATCATATATGGTCCCAAGATCTATTTGTGTTCCTTTGTTATCTTTTTTCATTACTTATGCTTTTATTACTTTCAATTCCATATTATTGATCCTTAAGTATTATCATTTTAACTTTATCTCCACATCTGAATGGCTGTTTGTTTATAGGATAGTGTGCTGCATAGTAAACAACATCATCTTCTTCTGATGTTAAACGACTATCAACTAAACCATCGACAGAATCATTCATAATATGTTGTTCATAGTTTTCTAAAGCAATCATAGCAGTTCTATAACCATGATACCATTGGTGACATGTTAATAGTTTTTCTTGATCGCATTCGTCATGAGTGTCTCTGATTATACCATCACATTTGAAACACCTACACCATATACATGCAGCGTTTCTTGCTATTTTGTCTTTTAATTCTTTATTCATAATTTATTGATCCTTTAATATTATCAATTTAACTTTGTCACCTGTATTATAATTACCTTCTATTTCAGCATATCCAAAACTACCGTTAAGCATATTCTTTTTTATACCAACTATTTCTGCATCAACAGCATCGTTCATCATTTTTTTCTTTTGCCATTTAGCAAAATGCCTTGCAATATAAGCAATAGACTCTCCTGTTATATCTCCAATTGTATTTGGATCATCTACAAGAAATTCTTCCTGCATCTTTTTGATTTCTATTTCAATATCATCACTGATTGGATCTTCAACTAGTTCCCATTGTTTGTTAATAATCCATTCATCCCAGTCAGCACTTCTTACCTGTACATTACCATCCTTAACTTGAATTACAGTGGCATGACACCCGTCTGATTTTCTTCTCAGAACATCACCAACCTTAAACTCTCTTATTTTATCTTCTGTCTTACTTTTTTGTTGTTTAAGCCATGATATAAGTTCATCAACATCAAACCCGTGTTTCTGTAGGCATGATGTCAATTGTGCTGATAATGTTATTGCATCTATCAATCTTTCAGCATAGTCACATTCAATAACCATTACAAGATCGCTTGGTCCAACACCGTTCTGTTGAGTTCCTATTTCAGAATAACACACAACCTCATCTTTTCCTGTGTCTGGTATATCTCTTTGGATTACTGCAACTATTGGTTTGTCGCTGTTGATATCCCATTGTAGGATTTTGACACGTCTACCATCATATGTGGTCACTTCAACCTCACCGCTTTCAACCTTGTCACGGTAGCTTATATCGAATGGTATTCTAGCTTTCATTTGTTAGTACTGAATATAATTTATGTAGAAACTCATATATACTTTTTACTATTTCTATAATTAATTGTCCTTTTGTCATATCACTTGTCTTCAGGATAGTCTATAAAATAAATCTTCAAATCGTCTGGATCTCTGAACTTGTTCTTATGTTCTTTTATGAAATCATTAAGTTCATCATCAGTAAACGCTGAGATATCTGAGCCAAGAAAATAAAAACCATCTGACAGATATGCTTCATATTCGCCATCGTCTGTATAGAAGTCGTTGTTCTTGAATTCGTCTATCGTAATGAACTCTGTCGATTCTGTCTGATCACACCATGTATATCTCTTAACCTTATTCTGGCATTTATATAGCGCATAAGGATCTCCTATCGTTCGCTGCACAGGCATTAAATCTATTTGTGGTGCAGCTGGATTATATTCCTGTTCCATCAGGATATAACTGTCTGTTGATGATATTACTCTCCAACCGTTAGCACCAAGGCTGTTAACATCGTTGATGTTGTCTATGTCTACTTTTTCGTATCTGAACATAATTTATCCTTTTTAAAATACTTGTTATATATCCATTTTATAATAAACGAACCACCGCTATACCCAAGTTTGATCATATTGATCTTGTCGGTTATGAACGAGTAAGTCCACGAAAGGACGAATCCTATCACCATTCCTATAAGTACGTATACTATCCAGCTCATTAAATCTGATCTTTTTTGCAAATATACAACTTATTATCCAAACAAGAAAGAGTTGAAACAATATTTTTAAAAATGTTTTATTTATGTTTTCTTTTATAAGTTATTTGTTGTATATTTGCAAAAATGATGTAATTAAATAAAATATCAATGGCTTACGTAGACATAACACAATTCTATGATCATGATTATTCAGTTCCTTATAAGACGTTCAACGAACTGAAAGAAAATGATAGTGTATATCTGATAGATCTGGAACGTCTTGAAATCATAACGTATGAAATAATAAGTAGTGATGTAAAGAAATCTACATATGGTATACACGATATCAACAGGTTTGAAGTCAAGTTGGCAATGATCGATCCTTATAACTCAGACAGAAAGGAATATGTCAGCATTTATGACGGTAATCAGTATATTGCTGGAGTAAATATAAATTACAGAGCAGAATATATTACAACGGACAAGAGAATTGCTAATGTTGTAATTGATCTGTTGAAAATAAGAAATAATCGCCAATGGTCAATGTTCTCTAAAATATTCGGAAATCCGATTGATAACAGATATGAACCTCGTGATATAAAATTGTGTTAATTAAATAATATATGATTATGACTGAAGCTGATAAGAAACTATTATTTGAGGATCTTTGCGGAAGATTGCCGTATGGCGTAAAGGCTAAGGTTCTTGGCTGGGATGAGGAAAATGAGGAAGAAGTATATGTTGATCTCAGAGTATATTCAATTAACACTGATGGATATGTTTACTTCGAGAGTAACGACTATGATGTTGACTATGTTCAGTTTGATGATTGTCAATTGTATCTCAGACCAATGTCAAGTATGACTGAGGAAGAGAAGAAAGAATTTAATTCATTAATAAATGGTGTTGAAGAAAGGTGTATAAATGCATATGGAAAAGGCGGATATACACTTGCTTTTATAGAAGTTAATGATTGGCTTAACGCTCATCATTTTGATTATCGTGGTTTGATAGAAAAGGGTTTAGCTATTGAAGCAACAAAAGATAATAATCCATATGAGTGATATTTGTACAAGTATTGAACAAAGTAAGAATTTGTTGGAGTTGGGATTAGATCCTAACACTTCTGATATGTATTATCAAAAAGTTCTACCTAAATCAGATAAAATAGAACATAACCCTAAAGTTGGAAATCCAGTAGATTCTTTAGAATGGTACAATAAAGGATATACAGCATTTGGTAAAGAGCCATTAAAGTTAGAGGAACATTGTATTCCTGCATGGAGTGTTTCTGTTTTATTGGATTTAATTCCTTCATATCAATCATTTAAATCTGAAGGTAAATATTGGTATGAATTGTGGATTGGATGTTGGAATGATTCACCAAATTATGTAACTGGGCGTTATGTCAACCAACTTGATGCTGCCTATGATATGGTTGCATATTTACTTGAAAACGATTACATTAAAAAGAAATAAAAATGATCAATAAATTAACAGGAAGACATTCATACGATGACATAGATACTTATAAAAAGTATACGGTTCAGTGTCCTTGTTGTGGTACTGTTCTTAATTTCGGAAAAGATGATGTATATAAAGCAGAGGATAGCGGATGTATTCATCACGAATATATAGATTGTCCTGAATGTAACGAATCAATTATGTTAAGCGATGATGAATATTTTGGTTATTAATTTTCAATAATATGTCAAACGAGGAATACATTGAACAATATCCACAATTTTTCAAGGATGATATTGATAAGTGGTTGTTCAAAGAATTTAACATCATTGGTGGAGCTTGTTCTTCTGTTGAGGAATTGAGATACTCTGTTGCAAGAGAAGTCGCAGAGAAAGCAATGAATTACGCAAAGGAACAATTGATGAAAGATTCTGTTGATGGTAAAATTGTAGCAAGATGGCCATTATCTTCAGAACCTTTATACTGTGATGTTCATATATACAGTAGAATCAAAGATCATGTAAAGGAAGGAGATAAAGTAAAATTTGTTATTATTAATGAAGATTGAATTATGAGCATGGTAGCTAATTTAAACAAAGAAAACATGACCTGTTGGTGTCCAGCTTGTGGAGAAATCGTTGACATTGATGATGGTGACTTCAACGGAATGATGGATAACGGCGACAAAGAATATTATTTAGAATGCCCTTCTTGTGGACAGAGTTTCTATGCTGCAGAATCATACAACAATGATGAATGGAAAATAAGGAAATACGAAGAAGGAATAAATTCTAAGTTCAAAGTAGGCCAGGTTGTATTTGCTGTTGTAAAAAGTAAACTTACTAAACATATCACATGCCCAGTCTGTGACGGTAACCATAAGATAAGATTAAAGAACGATCAGCTTTACAACTGTCCAGAATGTTGTGGATTAGGATATAAAGAAAGTTTCGAACCAGAAGGATACAGGATCGCATATATAAGCACAGTAGGAAAAGTCCAGATTGAAATATATAAAACAGAGTATAGGGAAACATATATGTTAACAGCAACTGGTGTTGGATCTGGCTGTGTTTGGGATTCAAATGATCTGTTTGCAACAAAGGAAGAAGCAGAGGAATATTGCAAAAAGATGAACAAAGGCATTGAAATCAATGTTGATGCAGTAGATGATTTTAGAAAAATTTATTAAATAATATAATGGAAAAACAGGAAAGGATTAAGTTGTTTGATCAGGCTTTGTCTCTGATCAAGGATAATAACATTAAGTTATTTTGTGAGGAACTATTAGGAAACGCTGATGATTACTTCTTCCATGAGGCAGCATCATCAACAGGTAAGTATCATCCGACATATGCTTTGGGTGAAGGTGGATTGGCAAGACATTCTATTGCAGCCGCATTATTTCTTAACAACATGTTTGAGACAAACTGTTATGATTTCAGTGACAAACAGAAGGATATGCTTATATGTGCAGCAATCGTACATGACATCAAGAAGTACGGAAGGGTTGCTGGAAGATATACAGTAAAGGATCATCCTGAGATTGCAGCAGAGTACGTCATGGAAAGCTATAAAGGATTCATTGATGAATCTGATGCAAAGTATATTGCTGATGCTATCAAGACTCATATGGGACAGTGGGGTACAGAGAAACCAAGCACAGATGCACAGAAAGTCTTACATATTGCTGATTACCTGGCTTCAAGAAAACATATTGAAATCAAGTTTGATCATCCTGAAGTAGTAGGAATCAACGAAAGCAAAGACACTAAAACTGAGCTTAATGATCCAGGAGAGTATGTATTCACATTCGGTAAGTATAATGGCAAGAAAGTAAAGGAGATCGATCCATCTTACTTAAGATTCATTATCAGGAGTTTCGATAACAGGGAACATCCAGCTGTAGTTAACTCTGAAAAGTATTTGAATTCTCTAAAATGAAAAATAATTTAGAAAAAGAGATCGATCGTATCTGTGAAGGTTATAACTGGTTTGAGTCTTTATCTGATAGCGATGTTAGGGAGATAATAAAAAAGATAGCTGCTTTCCAGAAGAAGGATACGGTAAATGAAATCTGTGAGTGGTTGAAGGAGTACTGTGTTCCTATTCTGTCAGATACTTGTGTTGCGGATTTAATTGATGATCTAAAAGAAAGGTTTAAGTGATGGCAAAATATTATGTAGCTTGTGAATCTACTGAACAGGATTGTTTTGGAATGTTTAATCCGTTAGTTGGATTTAGTCTTAGTTATTTCGAGGTTGTTATTGATCCGCCAATCAATGCTGAAAGACTAAGGGAAATGATCAATAAGGATCGTAAACACAAAGTAGGACACGTTGTTAGTTGGAGTAAAATAGAAGAATAGATATGGATAATGAATTAGAGGAATTGGTTTTATGTCAGTGCGAGAACGCTGAACATCAGATTATATTCAGGACGATTTCTGGAGACGATGATGTTTACATGACTATACACTTGTGTAAACTTAGTTTCTGGAAAAGACTGTTACATGGCTTAAAGTACATCTTCGGTTACAGATGTATGTATGGAGATTTCGACGAGATTATACTTCGTAAGGAAGATATAAACAAGTTCGAGAATGTTGTTAAGTGGTTGAAGACAAATCATAATCCGATAAAATAATGAGTAGTGTTTGTACAACTATAGATCAGTCCAGGAGATTGCTTGAGCTTGGACTTCCAGCTGATACTGCAGACATGATGTACCAGCAGTATGAGACAATTGTTGGTGACGATTATGGATATAAGTTAAAACTTGTTCCGTATTACAGTGATGATATAGAAGGTGTTCCTGCGTGGACATTGAACGCTTTACTTGAAGCTATACCACAATCTCTGAATATGTATGATGACAGTGAAAGATGTTATAAGAACTATGATTTAAATCTTTTCAGATCCTATTATCATTGCTGTAGTTATAGTTTCGGACCGTCATTGAAGGAAGAAAACCATGACAATCTCTGTTGTTTCGGAGATGATACGTGGATGGATGCTGTGTTAAAAACAGTTCAATGGTTATTCGAAAATGAACATATGAAAAGAGAAAACAAAAAGGATCAATCCAAATAGGATCGATCCTTTCTTTTTTAAATCAACAATTAACAGAACTTCTTAGAGTTTGTATCCATGTTGAGGCTTCTTCTTTTTGTCTGGATTACAGCTTTTACTATTGCTGGTATGTAATTCCAGAGGAGCATTTCCTTTCTTGCCAGTTCCTTTACGTTTTCAAGATCCTTAATGAACTTATCACGTTCTTTGGAGGTATCATTAGAATTACCAAACGTTCTCTTATAGTACTTATTGATGTACCACCAGGATCTATGTTCCTTTGTGTTTACTGTTTCACCAATAGACGTATGTCTGTTGATAAGTCTTTCGGCTTCCTCTACACAAACTCTTACTGGATTTCTATCCGTATCTACTGTAATGTCTGTGTAATGTCCTTCCAGAAGCTCTACAGAGGCTCTCAGGCGCATTGTTTGGTCTGCCTGGGACTTTGTACGTGTGAAGAATCTTTGAGGCTCCAGAAACGAATTTGTTAACATCTTAGCTTTGAACTTCTTGTAACGGACATGATCGATCTCTTGGAACAATTGGAATGCTTCCGTCAGGAAGTTGAACATTGAACTTACTGCAGTATTTACGAATACTTGATCTTCGATTTCTCTTAACAGTGTCTCGAAGTTGTCAATACAATTTGATGGTTGTGTGTTCTTTCTGATTACAACCATTAGCTCGTTAAGAGCAGTTTCATTTAAAGTTTCTTTAATCTTTGACATAAGAATTGAAAATTTTAATTATTTTTAAAGTAGCATTACATCTGACATGATGTAAGCTTTATAAAGTTGCACCTCTGTAGTACTTTCCTGTCGCTACAAGATAACGTGTTTCTTTTCTTTCTGTTGTTACATCAAGTGGAAAGTTTCCATCTAATGTGTAAGATATCCCATTAAGAAGGAACCTTACACTTCTTATAATCTGTTTTTCTGACCTGATACCAACATTGTATTTATACAAAAGTTCTGTGTATATACTGAATAACTTTCTATAAGACTCTATAAAAGATTCCTTTGAGTTAGCAAACAATACATAACCAGTATTCAGAAAACGAGTAATATCAGGATAAAGTTCCATCTCGCATATCCCTCCAGCTTTCCAGAAATTGTCTATCTTGATTTTGTTGTTCATTTTCTTTTTTGTTTTTATCATCTGGTTTTGACATTGCTTTAAGTATCATCCACATAGGAATTCCACATATTATCATTAAAGCGAATAACGATATTGCCAATTCCTTGTTACCGTAATTATACTCAGCATATGCATATGTTGATAACATTATAATGAGTATAAACGGTATACAGTATTTCGGATCATTTATCATCTATTATTTCTATTTTTACTTTATCACCGTATTTGAGCTTTGTATCCTTTGGTAACTTATACCTAATCTGCAATGTACTAGATGATGCTGGATACATCACTTCAGCCTCAACGATATTCCTTTCCTTTGGTATAATTCCTTTGATAACTGAATATGAAAGCTTATTCTTAGAATCAGGCATCCAATAGTTCTCAGCCATGAACTTTATTGTTACCTCTCTGGGTACACCATTAAATGCTAACCAGCTCTGAATGTATACCCTATCTCCTGGATGTACGTCTCTGCAAGTCATTTATTATACCAAACTACGTGTGTAAAGTCTTTTCTATAAACACCAGACATTATATCTGATGGATATACTGTTATATCAGATTCCTTATCCTTTGTTGCATAATAACCGAAACCGTCATAGTCTGTGAACAAAGGACCAATTCTACACCCTTCGACAAAATCTGATAGTTTCATGAGATCACCACCACAGATATCATTAAGTGTATAATCCTTTATCAATTTATATTCACGCTCAAGCTTGATAAGTTCTTTCAACTTTGGATGGTTTCTGTACCATTTCCAACCGTCTGGTTTATTAAACGATTGCTCTCTGATTTCATCAACTTCATCACTAAGTTGATCGATCTTCTTTTCTAATTCTTCCTTACTCATTGTTTCCTTTCTTTATGTAGTACAACTCTCTGTGCAAGTTTGATATGATAGAGAATGCACAGGCGAACATACAAGGATTAATTCCTTCTTTACCATTTGACACAATTAACATTGTCACACCAGATGCAAGCGCAATCAATGCAGCAAGCATAAAAATAATAGCTAAAATAAGATCTGTCTTCATTTTATTATATTTAGAAATTAAATTCTTCTAACATTTTATCGTGTTCTTCACACATTCTTATGAAATCCTCGTCTGGATATATCTCAGAATCAGCATAGCTTTCAGCCATTGACTGAAGTCTTTCATCATAGTTTGGATCATCATACGGAATAAGATCTGCAAGATGATTCCTTCCGTATTCAATCAGATATGGTCTGTCTTTTTCTGTGTACATATTCAATACCAGTTTTCTGAAAATGATTGATCGAAATCATCAAATACTTTTAATATATTTGATTTTTCTATTTTATTATACCCAGAGAAATAATCTTGTATATCACCACTTGAATTTATAGATACTGTTGTTATATCAACAATCTCTTGAGAATTTCTAAGTATTGCTTTCATAAATCTCTCATCTTTACAGTTCTTAACTTCTTGATCTGTGTAAGACATAATCATTCATTTATTGCATCATAACTGTCATCAACATCTTCAATGTTATTATCAAATTCCCAATCAGTTGGATAATGTGTATTTTCAACATATTTCTCAGCAATTTCAAGAGCATAATCCTCATCTTGATCCTCTTTCAGTGCAACAACAACTGAACGGTGTGCAACAAAATCTACAATAACCTTTCTCATTTTAAATTATTTTATAATTAATTCTTTTTCTCCAAGTTCTCTCATAATGTTCTGTAAATCATGTACATACTTTATATCGTTAAAGTAATGCATTTCATCCCCATGAAAACCAATACCAAGTTTTCCTAACATCCATGATCCATCATATTCTGATAAAATTATAGATCCTTTTTCATACCATTCATTGTTCTCATTATAATGAAAACCGTTAAGTTCAAGGAAATATTTAGTTATTTCTATAGGAACAGCATATTCTGTACGGAATGATAAGTTACTTTCAGGATATTTATGATCTGGCCACATAGTTGTCAGAATTTCAAATTTCTCACCACCGTTAACACTTTCATAACAGCTTATTCCAGTAACAACTCTTATAGTTCCGAACGCTGATATAAAGTTACCTATCATCAAATCTTTTGCTTGTATCATATCTTTATATCAATATTAATCTTACATAATTTTAAAATGTGTTGAAGATCGTGTACACACAGAATTTCACCTTCAAATCTTATTCTATCATTTTCATTATGAACATATGAACATTTTGGACAAGATAGATCGATCACAATAATATAACCAGTATTTATGTTTGAAATTTTATAACATGATTTATCTTCATAAATTGGATTAAAACTGTTTCTTTCTAGTATGTCTGGTGTAATTTCAACTGGAATTATTTCGTTATTGTTCAGCGTTGAAAGCATTGAGAATGAAGAAATATGCATAGGTATATATGCATTTTTTCTTGGATGCCACCAATTAATCCAATCACCGATTTGAAGTTCAGATGTGCTCATTTAAAAACTTAATTATTTTGTTAGCTACTATTCTTTCTATTTTATTTTTGATTCCTAGTTTTGTTGTAGGAATTCCTGTTTCCCTTGCGAACCTCATTCTGAGTTTTGTAAACTCGCTATGTCTGTATCCTTCCATTGTTTTATAAATTCTGAAAACATTTTTTGTATATGATCAAACGTCGATGTCATGCCAAACATCTCTTCTGATATTGAATCTAGTCTTGCACCCATAACATTTATAGAATCATCAAGATCTTCAATATCACGATAAACTTTATAACCTTTCTCACCAAGAAGGAAATCGAATACATTTTCAAGATCTGATGATATTTCCTTCAACATATACTTTCCATAACCAAGCCTCTTGTTTTCCTTAGAAACCTGATCTTTTATCTCATCCTCAGAAAGATTATACTTTTCTGTATTATTAACTGCTCGGATCGATCCATCCTGGTTAAAATCTACAAGTATCTTCATTTTTCAATCATCTATTATATTATCAAGAAAATAATTGATAGCAGCCTCAGCAGCATCCTCCTTAGAATCAAATCCAGCTTTCTGGAATTCTTTATGGTATACAAGTTTTTTATCATTTAGGTAGAATATAGCATATGCCCAGTAAAAACATCCATCCTCGTGAGGATAAGCATAAAACTCTACATGACGTTTATGCATATTGTTCATCCACCTTAATGCAACAGATTGAGTATATACTGGAACCTTCTCATCAAAGAAATCTTCTGCTGTTTCCCAACTATAGATTACACCAGTTGGTGCATAGAATCCTTCGTTCTGTACACGAAGACCAGTAATATGTTCCTGTATCTTTATACAAGTTTCCTTATCGCAATATCTTTCTGTAATAGGATATTTTTTACCTGTCATAATCATGTAATCTGTTTACTTTATCCTCGTATCTTCTCAATGCCGACTCCATGTCAACATTTGCTTTCTCCTCTTGCGTTACATCACAACCGACACCAAGTACGCCACCTTTCCAGGATCCACGTTGATTACCCATCTCATCACAGAATGATATTTCAAGAGATGTTTTTACTTTAGCAAACAGTTTTGTCCATTGGAACCATTTAGGTCGCCACTCTCTTTCCTCCATGTAACAAGTAGCTGTTGTTTCCTGTACTTCACCATCTTTTGTTACATATTTGAAAGGATATTGGTGTTTCAATATTTTTGGACTATCATAATCAAGATGATAACGTTCGTCCTTCCATGTATCGATTCCAGATTTCCTAGCCTTCCTTCTATCTTTATCAAGCATAGTCCACCACGATCCATCTTTCAAGTATATACTGTGTCTGTAGAACTCCATATTCCACGGCATATAGAACCTGCGCGAATCATTCTTACCGTTCTTGTTAATGTAATAAACGAAATCCGTGAACATTCCAGTCTGAGGATAGAGATAGAAACCATACTTAGGTTGTGGATTGTTTATATCTTCCTCTGTGATTTTCTTGTTTCTCCACGGGAAGTGTATATAGAATTCCCCATAACCTAATGAGAAGTGTATGTTGTGCCTGTTTCCTTCATACTCTGCAGTATCGTATACGAACTCTGGCCATCTCCAACCAGAATAGAATTCAAGCCAGTACTCATATCCGTAATGACCTATTGTATATACGGAAAAACGTTTCTTCATGTGAACCTTTCCAGTATTTCGATCGGTCCAGTCGTGCATATTCCTTAGTCTGAAAACGAACTTTCCTAAACGAAACTCAAAATAATCTTTCTCTTCAATCATATTAAATACGTTTTAATGTTACAGGTATTGGACCGTCACCAGCTTTCATATCAATAGTCTTAGCCCAGATATGCAAACCGAACTCAAAATTATCATAACTTTCCTGGAATTCATAATCCATTTTCTTTGTTCCTTCTATGAACCTCGGTTTGTTTGTATACAGATGCTGTTCGTCTCCGAAATAGTCATCATAACAGATTAACCATAAACCAGTTTCTTCATCTGACTTAACAATATCAACATCAACGACACCTTCTTCCTCCTTCAGATCGATCACATTTGGTATCCACAAATCATATCCGATTGGTGTATCTTTTGGAGGATACCATTTTCCATTCTCTCTTTTCTCTGGCTTGAACTTTGATAATATAATCCATCCAGACTTGTCGCCAACATTTGTGGCATGAAATTCAGTAATTGGACAACCCATATTATTTCTCGTATATTTTATTTAACCCATAATCCTGATAATTCAAATCCCAGTCTTTCTCAAAATCATACATAAAAACATCATAGTCCTGCATGCGGTAGACTATCTCTTCATCTATCCTTTTAAGATTTTCTTCCCTATCCTTTAAGTGTTTCGGATGATCTGCAAGAAGCCAGTTCCATCTATCAACATTAAGGTTAAAGACTATATCCCTGAGAATCTCAAGAGCTTTCTTCCTTTCTTCCTTATTGTCAAGATAATCACCAAAATGAATGGTTTGATCTTTTTCCATCTTTCTAATTGTTTTTTGCAAATATACAACATTTTGGCGATTTGAGAAAATGATCGAACGATTTTCTTCGTTTTATTTTCATCTTCAATTTATTTGTTGTATATTTGCAACACAAATTATTTTTTATAATGGATAAGGTTTACTATAAAAGAGAGCAAAAGAAGATTTCTGAATGTGAGTTGAACACGTATGTGTTTGATGTTGATGGAAGGATTGCTTATATTTCTGACGGTCCTGATGATTACAATTATTACACGTTTCACACAATGTGTCTTGAACATGCTGTTCCTGGAGATACTTATGTTTATCCTATCACTTTAACAAATGATATGATTATGGAGAAAGTAAGGGATCTTCGTGACAAGTATCATAAGGCAAAGATTATGAATCCTAAGATTTCAAGAGAAATTGAAGATAACGTTAGAGAAATCTTTAACATGTCAGATGAAGATTTCAAAAGATTCTATGATGAGACGATCGATGAGATGTTTGACAAGTTTGAGAAGAGAATACAAATAGCAAAAGAGTACGATCTGATATGAGAAAGGAAACTAAGTACAGGAAAGTTCCATATACCGTATTTGTAGCAAATGACGGAGAGGAATTCGAGGACGAGAATAAGTGTATGTTGCACGAGAAAATTATTGCTGGCAAAGCAAAGATATGTCCAGAATGTCACGGTGAAGGATATAAACTTGTTACTGTGATGGGTGAGGACTACCATACTGGTGCTCCTATGGAATACACTGAACATAAGTATTGTAACATGTGTCATGGTAAAGGTTATTTAGAAAAAACAGAAGTTTGGCAGTGATGGAAAAAGATAATAATGTTATAACAGGAACGCTATGTGAAAGCGAACTTGTAGATAAGGTTGGTCTTGTTTTTGACGGTGGTAGGATCTACAGTGTAGAAAGACATCAAGGACGTAGAGGTTCTTATACTAAAAGTGTTGATGTTACAAGACAGGTCGCTCTTGCTTTGAAAGGAGAACTTGATAAAATGGAGTCTGAACATACACAATATGGAAAGAAATGTTCATTGTGTGGATCTATAATGGAAGCTGATACATCATTTGTATATACTAGTGATCCTCCACAATATATGTACAAATGCCCAAATTGCGGAAACAGTGAGTTTGGTTTCTGTAGCGAAAATTATAATTCTATTGACTGATGGAAGAAATTGTATATTTTGAAATAAACAACTGGTTTTCTGGACGTGATTTTCCTAATGACGAAACATTCAGGAAATTCGTAAGAGAACAACTGTTCAGTGACGATCAATATTGTAAAGAACATAGAATTTGTGTAAAGCATGGTTGTATTGATATGTCACATAACTGGTGTGTAGCAGCACCTAAGTCATGGGTTATTGAGAATTGTCCACAACTTCTATCTGATGAAGGATATGAATATAAGACAATAACAAGACATTACGATAAAGATATAAACGACTGGGTTGAAACAGAAAACGAATACACAAAGAAGTATTCAGATTTCCTTTGTTATCCAGATGAAGATGGTGATGTCTATGGACATGTTGATGAATGGTGCTTCCCAGAATACTGTGAGCAGAATTTTGGTTCTACCTGGACAAACGAATGGTTTGATGGCTTAGAATCTGATGACGATGATGAAGACGACGAAGATGAATAATTTTGAACATACAGATATATCTGGTATTCTACCAAAGTCAAGAGTGACATACAAGGTTAACGGTAATCCAGCAAAACGTATAGGAGACAATATAATTTTTGATCAAACGATTGGTAATGACAAGGGTTAATTTAGGAATTCCAGTAAAACATCTTACTGACGAACATCTTTTGGCTGAACACAGGGAAATCAAGAGGCTATGTGACTGTCTTGACAAATCCGTCAAATGTGGATCGATCAAATCGATACCAGATAAGTTTACTCTTGGAACTGGTCATGTCAAGTTCTTCCTCAACAAGATGAACTGCGTATACAGGAGGTACGTTATGATTTATCTTGAATGCAAGAAAAGACATTTCAACGTTACAGACTACTCTGAGAACTTCAAGAACAGCTATAGGATATATCCTGAATACTTCAATGACTATATTGCCAGTGATGATGATAGTAAGATTGTATCCGAAAGGATCGTTGAAAGGATCGATCACGGTAAGTTGAAATTATATCATTATAAAGGAAAATCAATATCTAAACAACAGGCAATAGGATTATTGTATGGAAAGAAAATTTGAAATAGGTCATCGTATATTCGACAAAGAAGGTAGTTGTGGAACAATCATAGATATAACAGATACACATTATATCTGTGACACAATGTGTGTTCCTATTTCTTTACAGGATGAATATAATAAATTTGATGATCCTGAAACATTAGCCGATGAAATTTTATCATCTGATGAAGATGTTGAATATGAAAGTAAAGAGATCGATCAATGTGTTCGAAAAATAAAGGAACACGTTCTTGAGAACGCACTTGACTTCATACTGGAAACACAAAAGGATAATGACTATATCTGCGAAGAAAATGGAGAATGGTGTGCTACACATTGCATCGATACACTAAGAAAAGGTTGTATCATACATTATCTGAAGGAAGTTTATAAAAAGAATAAATAGTTCTGAAAAATAGAAATACACTATGTTAAGATATACAGATAAAGACAAGCATACATTTCTTTCACCTTACTGGTGCAAGAAACTTGTTGATGCAGGAATAGATATGTCAGATGCAACATATGTTCTTGCTAAGAACGATGGTACAACATATGTTACAAGGAAGGATGAAGCTGAAGGTTTATGTAAACCAGAAGCTGTGTGGGAGATTACACCAACATACACACTTCCAGATCTTATATATAAATTCAATGAATATCCCTGGGTTAAAGAAGACGGAAAAGATAAGCAATGGGGTCCTATAGGATTCCTGAAGGATGCTCCGTTCTATGTATGGACATATTACCCACATCATAGTATTGATGGTAAGATTATTAACGAAATAAAAAATATATTATCTGCTGGTGTTATTACTGATTCTGAGAAGATTGATAAGATAGTCGAAGCGATGGATCCAAAAAAGTATGAGGATGATCTTCCTACATATAATGAAAAACATTATATTGAATGTGAGGCAGATACACCGATAGAAGCCGCAGCAAGAATGCTAATAGTATGCAAGAAAGCTGGAATTGGTATAGTAACACACATAGATGATAAGTATAAAGAAACAGATATGGTATAATTATGCAGAAAATATACACTTTAAATACTCATTTTATGAATGGAACTGTCACTATGATGACAGATACTGCTTCATTTTCTACAAGAGAATTGGCTGAAGAAACAGCAGAGGCTGTTAAAAAAGCAAACGAAGGTTGTGATTTTTCATGCATTAATGAAATCAAAGAAACAGTTATTTACGAATCAAGAGAAGAAGTACCAATTTTAAACCCAGATAAGTTATGCGAACCGTTGCCGTAGATGAGATACATGGTGAAAAGTATACAGACATGTTGACAAAGGAGTATTTCCTTAGTCATATACCAGAAGAGTATGTTCACATGTTCGAACAATTCAACCACGTAGACACGCAGTTAAGGAAGACTGTAGATATTCCATCTGGTGACATAAAAATGGTATGGAGAGTACAAGGCTATTGGAGTCTGAAACAAATAGGACATCTGATAAATGATAAAGGATATGATTATGGTGGGCCTAACCATATCACAAAGGATGTAGTAATGGGGATCGATCAGGATAAACTAGAGATCTGGTCTATGACAGTTCCTTTCAAAGATAACAAAATAGACAAATGAGTGAACCAATACCAGTAAAGGTAGAACGATTTGAATATACACGCAGGATTAATGATAACGGATATGATCACGAAGAAACTGTATACAAATTCAGAGTTGTCGATAATAATGGGAATATTGTAGATGATAATGATGGTATAGGGTTCTTTACGGAAGAAGAAGCATTGGATGATTTCTTTGAAATTGATGAAGATATGAAAACAGAAAAGGACAAATACCAGGTGATGGAGATTCCTGAAGACTACGATATGGAGAAACTCCATAAAGAAACAGAGGATTTCAATAAGTATATGTTGAAGTTCTCTGAACTTGAAGTTTACCGTTACAGGCAATTTGAAAAAGAACACAGACACAAAGATGTAAACAAGGGTGCTATTGGTGGTCATCTGGAGATAAGGCTAACCCCTACGTCACTTGGGACAGCCAAGAGCATAAAATGTTCAATCTGTGGTTGTGAAAATAATATAACCGATTATAACTGGTAAAAATATTTAAAATTAATTATACAATTATGGTGGCAGATGAATTTACTTTTGCAGAGGGGCCTGAAGGAATGTTCCTTGTTAAGAAGACAAAGACTGGAAATTTCTCAAAGGACAGAAGATTGCTAACTGAAGGTGAGGCTTACTTCATCTTTGAACACTTCCTTAAGAAACATGTAGCTAAGACTGGTGTTAATGAACTTACAGTCGCAAAGGGTGGTAAGAACATCTATAAAGCATCGTTTATAACAGAAGAAAAGAAGGGAGAAACAGAAACTTTGCTATGAAGGAATATTCTGAATATTCATCAAATGCTCTTATCCTATCTCGCAAAGAAAATGTAAACGGACACGTTGAAATAGATAAGACATTCATGACAAGACTTCTTTCTGTACTAAGGCACACTAGAGATTGCTACGGATCATCAGATCAACTAATTGATGAGGAAATATTCTATCTAATAAATACTGTTGACAATTTTAGATACTTTCAGTTACAGACAATTGGTTCAGATGAAGAAAGAGATTACTTCAACAATCTTGGTGAATAAGCTTCCGAGAATTTTCTCGGAAGTTTTTGTTTTTGTAAAATAGGATAAATAATGAAAGGTATAACTAAAAATCATAATGGATTGTCCAAAACACCCTATATATTTCAAATATAGAATCCAATTCTTAAGTATAGAACAATCTAGCGGTGGTTTTGTAAACATCGTTAGTTTAACAAAAGAGCGTGCTGTTGAAATATTCCTCAAGTATTGTGGATTGAAGAATCCAAAGGTAATAGACGTAAAATGCATAGGAGTATTTCCTATTGACAAGGGGGAACCAGCCACTGTACAGCCTCTTACGATTAAGGTAAACGGACAGGATGTTGGTACTTATGTCGGTGAAGAAAAAATAATAGACATTCCTGTTCCAACAAAAACATCACAGTTAACAAATGATTCAGGATTTGTAGATAGCAGTGCATTAGATGGACTTGAAGAAAAAGTAACTCAAGATGTCATTGAAGCAATAGGTGATGATCTTATCAGTAAAGATGATGTATCAACTGCATTCTCTCTTGATGATATCGATAGTGATAAAATTCCTACAATCGGTGCTGTTGTAAAATACATAGAGGAATGTGTTGTAGATTCTTCAACCATACAGCAGATCATTGACGGTGCTGTTGAACCGATCGATCCAACAAAGCATTACGTAACAGATGATGTTCTTGAGAATTATGCAAAGACTGATGATGTAAGTACAGCACTTGACACAAAGTCAGACAAGGATACAACATATACACAGGATCAGGTTAATGATCTCCTCGGTCAGAAGCAGGATGAGATCAACAGGGCTAACAATGATATATACACACTGAAAGGATTAGTTGGAGATCTCGGTGGTAATGTTGTATATGAATGTCCAGACACTGTTACAGGAAAGTCGTTCACCACACTTCTCGGAAAGAATGGTACAGTTAAGCTTACTGATAATGTTGAGTCTGGAAGATTCGGTCCTGGAATGATGGCAAAGAACAACGTTAAGCTGAACCTTAACGGTCACAACCTGACATTCACTGGTCTTACACCATCTGGTTCATATGCCGCTATAATGGCAAGAGGCACACAGGTTCTTACAATAAGCGGAATTGGTACAATAGATGCTGGCGGTGGTATATGTATCGAGGCTAACGGAGTTGATTCTGTAATCAACCTTAATGGTAGCAGCACAAACTACATCACAAACAGACCTGGTGCGGAGCTTATCTACTGCTATGCTGGTACGATCAACATCAGTGGAGGTATATTCAAGAACAACGGTTCACCGTATCTGCTAAACTGCTATGATGCAAACTATGCTTCTGGTAAGGCTAAAATAATAGTTACTGGCGGTAAGTTCTATGACTTCAACCCAGCAGACAATACAGCAGAAGGTGAACACACCAACTTCCTTGCTGAAGGATATCACGTTGAGACTTCAACTGATGGAGAACACACAGTTTACACAGTCAAGAAGAATTAATATTAACTATTAGATAAAACGAAAATAAGCCTCTCTACGGGGCTTATTTTTTATTTTGATGCAACTATACCATTTATATCATGAAACACTCTCAGAAGGCTTCTTTTTCTGTCCTACTGGCTTGAATTGTTTAGCTTCCTCTGACTTAGGATCGATCCTTGACAGATATTCGTTAATCATGTACTTACCTTTAACCTTTTCTATAAAGACAACAGTACCGTCATTCAACCCATCTTCCAAGCATTCAGCTTTGATTGTTTTCTTTCCTTCATCATCAACACTTACAAGATACTTGCCTTTTCCAAGATTCTTGTTAGTCACATAGAACTTACCGTGATAATTGGCAAGTTTATATATGTTTTTCCTGACTTCGTTAAGTACGAATATAAGTACTCCACATATGATGATGTATACAATATACATCGGATCAACGTTCTGCAAAACATCCATCATAACATTTCAAAAAAGTTATCGTTTATTATTTGTTGAATTTCTGGATCAATTTCCTTCTGGCTTTCTGCGAATTTCCTGAGATTTCCTATAACTCTGTCATTTCTTTCATCAGCAATTTCAACGCCTTTTTTAATACATAGTTTTATAAAATATCCTAAATGATTGAAATCTATGTATTTACCAGACTTTGATATAGGGAGACCACGTAGATCTCTTGTGAAATTACTCATGATGTTTTCAACCGACTGATCGATCCTCTCGTCTATATATGACTTTTTGTTTGGATTTAATTCTACTATCTTTGCCGACATTATGGAACATCACATATTATGTTTTCAACGTAGCTTGTCCAGGCATCATCTACTTTCTTGTAGTCATCCTCATCAAGATACCAAATTACGAACTCGAACACAACTCCAAATTTATCTGGAATAAGTGCTATTACATGTGCCACATCAAGTTTGGTCTTTCCATACTTATCGTGGTTTACTTCAACTATCCTGCTTTTCATTATCTACGATTTTATTTTAATACTCCAAGCCTCTTAGTGGTTTTCTTCCTTGCTTATAACCTATATCATCTGGATCGATCTTCTTTCCACACAGCCTTATAAACTTGTTCATTTGCCTCTTAAGCCAGCGTCTTGACTTGGAGTTCTTTCTCCAGGGCTTGTCACTTTCCTTGATCCATTCTATTTCAATGTGTTCTATCTTTTCTCTACAGATTGCCATTCAAAATATATCTTTTTGTAAATATACAACATTTTTCTGGAATAAGAAAATGGATCGATCATTTTTATTGATCGATCCGTTCAATTATCAAAAATGGCGGTCAATAACCGCCAAATCATAATTACTCCTCTGTAATAATTGCAATCCTGTTGGTTGATTTACCATAGAGAACACCCTTACCAACAGCACTTGAAACAGTCAAGCCTCTGTTCTTCAGATAGTCAGCTACTGCATCTGCTCTCTTCTGTGAAAGCTCAAGATTATATTTCTCTGTACCTTCTGGTGAAGCAAGACCTACGATAGAAACACTCTTTGATGAAGAAACATTATCAAGAACATTCTTAGCCTCAGAAGTAAGCTCATATGAATTCTTTGCGAACATTACGATATATTCGACAATCTTGTCTTCAGATGCTGTAGCAACTGCAGCAGTTGTTGGAACTGGAACTTCCTTTACAACAATCTTCTCAACAGGCTCACGGCTTTCACATTCAGACAATGCTCCATTAAGACGATCGATCTCACTAATCATAGCACCAATATCGTATGTCTTGAAGCTATGCGTTCCGTTTGATGTCTTGAAATGATAGATATATGTCAGGTTAAGAGCAAGCTGTGAACCAGCCTTATTGAACTTAATATCACCAAACTTATTAAGATTCCAATACACAGCTGGTGTAATCATAATAGAATGCACCTTCTTCTTACCAATATTAAATGTAAAGTTAAGTCCAGTCTTTGCTGTAAGATTATTTACACCAGTATTCCATGTATGCAACCATCCAAGACCAGTTTATGTAGAAACCTCAAATACTCTTGGTGTTCCTTTATATCCAAATAATACATTTGACAGATTAACGATTCCATTAACACCAACGTTTGTTGCTTTTACAGATGTCTTAATATCTGAGAAATGATTATCATTCAAAATAGCGATACCCTCAACATTAAATCCGAAGTAAGGTGTGAGATCCTTACCAACAACGATTCCTGCATTAGGATTCAATGGAAATACGCTATTGAAATCAAGAGGTGTAGATACACCACCAGTAACACCAACATAAATGTTGTCAAGAGCATTAGAGTTCTGTGTAGCAATCTGTGCTTTACCAGCAATGCTGCACAACATAATAGTCAAAATAAAAATAATCTTCTTCATTTTTTCCTTTCTGATTTTAATTTATAATTTGTTTAAAATGATCGATCCTAATAGAATCGATCTATATCTTTATTTCCGATGTTATTTATTACCAGGATTCAAGTTTATCCTTTAGCTCCTTTACATTTTTCCATATCTTTGTTTTATATATGACATACATCAATACGACAAACAAAACAAACAAAGGCCAGAATAAAGCTATAAGCAATAATGCTATAACAACATATCTGATTTTATCCTTTGAAATTGAATCATTTGACTGATAAGCCTTATATCCAACAAAAAGAACTGCTGCTGCAACTATTAGATATAGAATTATTCCTACCATAATTGTATTTTCTTTTCTATGTATTTACAAATCATATACATAATTATAACTGGCCAGACTATTGTAAGAAACGTTGCGACTATTGGATACATTCCATGATCCTCAACAGCATAAGAGTCTAGTCGTTTAATCGCAACATATACTCCTATAACCAAATATATAATTATTGAAATGTTTGTAATTAATTCGGTATATTCCTGTATCATCTTGATACCCTAACAAGTATGTTTTTCTTTACAGAAGAGGGAATATCATCTTCATTCTTGAAAATCTCAAGAACACGTTCATAAACCTTCTTGTAGATGTTCGCTGCAACGTTATCAATACGATCTCCAGCACGTCCAGCATTACCAGGAAGATGAAGGTTCACGTATCCGTTCATCAGATCTATCTTGATTGAATGAATATTCTCAAGCTTCGCTGGTGTGTTACCAATCCAGTTGTTGTAATTGGATAGGTTGATCATTCGTAAACCTCTTACAGCCATCAACTGCTTGATCGATCCACGATACTCTTCTTTTTTCAAATCAAACTTTTTCATAATTGTTTTATTTTAAATATGACGATATTATCAAATACATTATGATTATCAATGCTACAGTTAATATCACTATAAGCACAGGTATAGCAACAACAGTAACAATAGTAAGTATTGTCATTGTTAGTATTACGGCTATCAATGAAAGTATAAACGCTAATATACTTTTAAGCAGATTCTTCATACCTTGATATTACATCATTTACATCCCAAAGGTCTTCCTCAAGTTTCTGACGGAACTCACTACCCTCTGGATATTCATTGATCATTTTCTCTATTGTTATCTTTGCCATTCTAAGTTCAAGCAAACTCGAATTCTCAGCATCTATGTAATTCATTTTTTAAAATGTTGACTAAGTTTTTGAAGGATGTCCTCAGTTACTTCTATAGGCTTATCATCATTAACCTTTTCCTTGTTTTCATCTTTAGGCATCTGATAATAACTCTTTGACATACGTTCATGTTTTTCTGCCAGGCAGAAAGGACAGACATCACCCTTATAGTAGAGATGGTGAATACTACAATAATTTTTATTTCTATCAATCATACTAATGATAATTTGTTATTGCAAATATACAACTTTTTTCTCAATTGTGAAAACATCACTGTTATTTATTCATAAAAACTTAGTCGTGGTAAGCATTATTGACAGTGTAATGTGCCTGTTTATATTCATCTTCCTGTTCTTTGTGGATCATCTCACGAACTTTAGCCCTTTCAACAGGATTTAATTGTTCATACTGTTCAAAAACGTAATCGGCTGTAAGAAAGCCGTTTGGATATCTTTTTTCTGTTGGCATAAAATTATTTGAATATATTTAAGAATGCGTAAACCAGTGCCGCCATTAATGACATAGCGACGACAAAAACTAAAATTGATTCTATCTTGTTAGATTTTGATGTGTTCATTTTCGTCTAAATAACCATTCTCTTTTGCATAGTAATAATCTGAACAAACCCTTGCCCACTCTGCTATTTCAGACTGACGTTCTGTTGGATTATTAGCATTGCTGGCATCGATAACATCCTGGATTGCCTGTAATTCTTCTTTACTTCTATATCGAATGAGATAATTTCCAGACTCAAGATCTCCTGCAGCCTTGCAATATTTTTCTTTGTCTTCTTTTGTTAAATGTTTAAAATCAATCATACTGTTTAATCTTTAAATGATGCGTACCTTCTGTTTCAAATTCATCGTCGTAAAACGGAGCCTTTGGATCGATCTCCACAGAATCCTTAAAAATCGCCCAATAACATAAAGCTATTACTGCAATTACTAAAATGATTATAATAAGTGCTGTTACCATTTTTTGTTTTTTGCAAATATACAACTTTTTATTTATAAACGAAAATATTTCAAGATAAATAGATAAACCAAAAATTAAATTATTGAAATTATGATCTATTGGATTATTGCTTTGGTTGTTTACCTTATTGGTTTACCAATCGCTTGGAACATTATAAAGAAATGGGACAGTCAGTCAAAAGCTGAGAAGATTTACTTTACTGCTGTTTGGCCTCTTCTGATTCCTCTTTTCATTGTTCATTGGTGTCATAACAAACTGTAAACAAATTACAATAGTTACACACGGGAGAGTGTTACAACACTCTCCTTTTAATTACAACGCAAAGAAAAAATGAAAGTAATATATAACAATATAATCCCGTTCGATGGATATCTTGCAATGACAGTATTCCCTTTTATCTTCGCTAGAGGTGAGCTTAACGAAGTTGACATCAATCATGAATCTATTCACGGATATCAGCAGATAGAAGTTACAATAGTATCATTCTTAATTCTTTTGACAATGATTCTATCTTTTGGATGGTCATGGTGGTTGCTTCTGTTGTCAATTCCAACATTCTATGTTTTATATGGTATTGATTATGTAATAAGATATATACTATACCAAAGTCATAAAGAAGCTTACAGGAACATATGTTTTGAACAGGAGGCTTTTATGAATGAATGTGACTTCACATATCTTAAGAATAGAAAGTTATTCTCCTGGGTTAAGTACATAACACAGAAGACTTACAAATGCCAAAAACCTCTATTTTAAAAGATGGTAGAGAAAAAACAGAAAGGAATTAAAGGAACAAAGAAGACAAAACCAGACACGGACAATCCAGATCAGAACCCTCTGCTTCATGTAGACAACACCGCTGATTTCTCAATCGAAACTGGTAATCTTCTTCAGGATACTTCTATGCTTATATTTCCTGGATATGAAGTATTCGATATGAAGAAAGAAAAAGATCACTTCAACATGGACAAATTAAATAACATGTCCATGATAATAGTTGCATTGCGTTACTACGAATATGTTTGTATAGCAAGGTTCCAATTCTCATTCATAATACCAATACTTGAAAGCGGATTGGTTGCAAAGGATGTATTCGATATGATGAAGCATTGCCTTAGAAATAAACTTCTTACAAATGCACCAACGTTCGATAACATATACGAACTTGATATACAATATACTGGATACGTTAAATACTAAAGATTTATCTTATTACATTCTTTCTGGAGAAGATCGATCAATTCCTTCTTCTCCTTATTGTTTATGTTCATCTCATCAGCATGCAATTCAACGAAAATCTTTACATCAAACTTTTCCTTTACTTTTCTATTATCTGAAAAAGCAAGTTTGATGAAATCTTTATTTTGTCTTCCGAATTGTATCGTTATAATTTTGTTTCCTTTTGTATGCTTTGAAAATACTTTCATAATTTATTTTTTATTGTTTTTACAAATATACAACTTTTTTCAAAAACAAGAAAACAATTAGATAAATAGAGAAATTGATTATCGGAAATAATGCAGGATGAAGTTCTTGAGATGACAAATAAGGAAGATGTAGATCTTTCATCATTCGAGCTAAAGGATAAGCTTAATGAGAAGATTTGGAACGGCGATAAGCTTAACATTCTCGTCAGGAGAAAGTTATTGAGTATCGCAAGGGACTTCATATCAGATTTCGATATAGCTGATTTCCAGATTGAGGATGTTATAATGACTGGTTCTTTGGCAAACTTCAACTGGGATGAGAATTATTCCGATATCGATCTACATATCGTTGTTGACTTCAATGATGTTAATGATGATGTTGAACTTGTAAAGGAATTCTTCGATGCTGTCAAGAAGAAATGGAATGATACACACAAAGGTATCAGAATCTACGGATTCCCCGTTGAGGTTTATGTACAGGACGTAAACGAGAAACATACATCAACAGGTGTATATTCGGTGCTTTATGATGAGTGGATCGTAGAGCCAGCAATAGAGAAACTGAAAGGTGATGTAGATGAAGATGATGTACAGACCGCAGTGGCTGACTTCATGAACGAGATAGACGATCTTGAGGAAACACTTCTACTGACACTTGACGGAATAGGAGACAAGAATTTGGAAACAATTTATGATGACGCAGAGGCGTTACATGATAGGATAAAGGATACGAGGAAATCAAGTCTGGGTAGTTCTACTACGGAAATATCTACAGGCAACCTCATTTTCAAGTCGTTAAGAAGAAACGGCTACCTTGAGAAACTGAATGATATCCGCACTAAAATCTATGATGAAATTAACTCTCTAGAATAGAAAACAATCAAAGCGAACGTCATTTCAGGATCGATCCAGGTTTCAACTAATTCGATTTTGTCTTTGATGTTCCGCAACTTGGTTGAAACTATTTCTGTTTTAGATCGATCCTTTTACTGGCTATCCGACGTGGATAGCCTTTCTTTATGCAAAAATTCAGATAAATAGTGTGAAAATGAGGAAATTATTTATAACAATTAAGCTTATCTGGCAAGGTTGGACCAACTGGTTATTGGATCTGATATCAGATATAAAGTACAAACCGTATTTCGATGCGAGACGTGCTATATGTGAAGTGTGTAAAGAAAACTCGTGTGGAATATGTACGAAATGCGGATGTGTTATAAAGGCAAAGACTATGGCAGAAGATGCTGAATGTCCTTTGAAGAAATGGTTGACAATTCCTGAAACGTTAAAGAAAAATGAAAAATAGACTTAACATATTATTTCCTGGTTCATTCAAGCCTGTACATGCTGGTCACATGGCTTATATTGATATGTACCTTACCAATGAAAAAGAAGATGCTGATGTACAGCTTTATGTACTTATATCATCTAAGGAAAGAGATTGTATAACGGCTGAATCTTCACTTAGATTCCTTAATAAGATATTCGGAAGGTTTCCTAACTTCCACGCAATAGTCACAAGCGGTAGTCCTGTAAAGGCAGCATATGATCTAACAGCAACAAAAGCTTTTGGAGACGGTATGTATGCTTTAGCAGCCTCAACAAAGGACACTGATGTACAGCGTGCTCTTGATTATAACAAATGTTTTTCAAAGGATGGTAAATATTACACACCAGGTGTTAAACCCATGCTTCTTATCCCAGACGAGGTTCCTACATTCATTAACAGGGATGATGAATTCAATGAGTCACCAATATCTGCAAGGATCGTAAGATCTGATATAATGAGAGATGATTACAATGCTTTCCTGTCAGCATACGAGACACCTTACTTACCAAGCTATGTAAAGGAATCAGATCTGATTGAATACTACAACGAGCTTAAGAAAATGATCAGAACACCAATGAATGAAGGTGGTGCTGCAGGTCATATAAATCACCCATATGATGATAACATATTGACATTCGGTGAGATAAGGGATATGATTGATGCTATATTCAACGGTAAGATAGAAGATATAACAGAGAAACTTGATGGTATAAACATCATGGCATCTGTAGATGAGAACGGAAAGACTATATTTGCTAGAAATAAGACACAGCTTCTCAATACACCAATGCATATTAATGACATCATTAATAACAATACATGGAGTGCCAAGACAAGAGAATCTTTCATAAATGGTGCAGAGTGTATAGAAAAGGTGTTTGATAATCTTAAGGATAAGGTTTCTTTCTTCAACCAGAATGACGGACTTGATGGTCTTAAATACAGAGACTGGATAAGTGTTGAAATAGTTGATCATTCAAATATGAATGTTATACCATATGTAGAGAGTTTCGTTTCTTTCCATAATCATATGATTAGTGTATGCACAAAGTATAATGATGAATATGGACAAGAACAAAGCATATTTGATAATCCTAACCAGGAAAAGAATCTTATTGAACTTGAGGATGCTATAAAAAAGACAAATATAACCGACAAGGATTTCAAGGCACAGATGACACCTAAGATGATCTTCGTTGATAACGCAAACAGCAAGGCTATGTTTGATAACGCAATGACAGAATTGATCGATCTAATGGAAGAATATGACGTAACCTGGGATGATACTGTAGGTGTATTCAAGAACAGATCCATGAAGAAATATATATTACACAATAATCCTATTCCGCATCTATCATATGATGAGATGCAGATGTTGGCAAATAGATGGTCTGGTACTGGAAATGTTAAACTAAGCGAATTCAAGAGAAAAGAAGATACACAAAACATTGTTGTATCATCTATAAAGAAATTCGAGAAGGATAAGTTGAGTAATGTTAAAAAGAGAATAATGCTTCCATTGGATCAGCTATTCATAAACATAGGAAACGATGCTTTGAAACTGTTCAGAGGTGGAAAGAATAACGGAAATGAAGAAAAAGTTATTAAACAAATTAAGAAAAACATCACAGATTCTATATCGGCTATTGAGGAAACTGGTTCCGAGAAGGATCTGGACAAGCTTGAATATCTATTATTCAGGCTGGGTGACACTGTAGATGTCAACGCAAGCGAAGGTATAGTTTTCAGGTATCACGACAGGACTTACAAACTTACGGGAAGTTTTGCCGTATTGAATCAGGTTGTTAATCTAGGAAGGAAAATAGAAAAGGAGTTCTGATTAGAACTCCTTTATTCATCTTCATCATCGAAAGGATCTCCCCATTGATCAAGTTCTTTCTTAACACCATCCTCGACAACTGTAAACTTAGGCCATCCATCACATTCTTCATCTACTATATCAGCATCATCGAACCATCTTATTGTCTTTTTATCTCCATATGAGAATGCTGGTCTGAAGCTTTCAGCATCAACAAATGTCATTTTACCTTTGTATTCCATCAACGGATAAAGAGAATCAAAGTCAAAACAAGCATCAAATCTTTCACCATCCATATAAAGTTCGCAGAAAGTCTTTCTCTCATCAGTGTTTATCAGATCGAACTTTCCATCTTCTGTCATGAATATAATAGTATGTTCATCCTCTGTCTTATACATCTTTTCAACAGCAACTGACATAAGTCTCTGTTCAGCCCACACAAGATAATCCTGACCATCTCTTGTAACAAAAAGAAAATCAAAGTCATCAAACATCTTTATGTTATCAACAGGCTTATCGAACATAAAATATCCATAATCTGTTTTTTCATCGTTTGTGTATAATATATTACACTCACCATCTTTCATTACACATGCAAGATCATCTCTTCCAAGAACTTCTCTTTCTATAAAGTTTACCTTATCAAAACCTTCTTCAAACTGCATCTTGAAAGTCTTGCAATTGAAAAATTTATATTCATCATTAATCTCAATGAGATTAAAATGTCCTTTATTATATCCTGGGTGATCTTCTATTGAATCTGCCCAACCATTTGTGCTTGTGCTACTGTCGCCTAATAGAAGTTTTCCTCCTGGTGCTATAAGATTGTGTTTGTAATCATATGAAACAACATCCATAATTTGAGATTCCTCTGAATCGTCTGACAATTCATTTATATCATAAACTTTATTATACAATAATTCCAATTTGTCATTGTATAGGTGTTGTCCATGTGAATCTTCAACATCAATCTTATAGAAATATTCATTATGACTACTGTAACTGTCTGGATCTCTGAACCTTACTTCGATCTCTTCGAAATCTGTACAGTTTTCAACTTTGAGCTTTCCATCTACATCATATATGTTCTTGTATCCGTTTCCATCATCCATTACAATAAAATCGCCTATCATCTCTATGCTATCTTTCCATTCATCAAATAAAAGATTACCATCGAGATCGATCATATTATAACCACCATGAAATGAATCTGATACTATATGATATCCGTCCTTTGTTGGTGTTCCGTTTATTTCATCATACCAATCTGGAAATATTATTCCATCTTTATTGATAAGATTATATTGTGGGAATCTACCATCATATCTCCTAACAAGAGCATAGTCTGTCATTCCCTTATATCGATATACATCATTGACTGGATCTTTAAAAATTATATGTCCGTCGTTTGCATCACAAACAACAAGATTGTTTTCATCAGAAGCTCCGTCATTGAATCCGTATATAAATATTAATTTGAAACCATCGAAGTCTCTATATTTACACTTATCCCTAAGTATCCTCTCAAACAATCCAGTGCTTTTAACATTCTGTATTGCCTTTTCGAATACATCGTTGTTTACTTCGCTTTCATTTATATTGTTGAATGCATATTTCCTAAGCATTTATACTAAAATTGACTTTGACTATTTATCCAAAATTCAGATAAATAATGAAAAGTTTTTATTTAAAATGACAAGACAGGAGTTCATACAGAACATAGTCGATGAAATAACAATTTCTGGATCCCTGAAGGTACAGGTTAATACAAAGGAAATAGAGCGTATCATAGACAACGAGAAACGTAAAGTATTCCGTAACTGGAGGGATACGGTTGAACTCCGTTATGGTGTTATACCTGTCCAACAGTTCAGGACAGATGCGTTTAGACATAGCAGAACCATACAATTTCCAGACTGTGTATGGGGTATAGAGGAATTCAGGGAAATACGCGACGGTAGCAGATTGTTCGGAATCAACGATCCAGACTTGTCAATGGAAAGAGTAATGGGTTCAGATTTGTGGCTATCACCATTCTCGTCTGATGTTATCACAACAAGAACTGTCAGTTATAGCTGGTTTGATCTTGCAAGATCATTCACACTAAAAGATATACAATTCCAATTTAACCTTAATACGAAGAGAGTTCATATAATTGGACATGATCCAATTGCACCAATAATATGTAGAGTGTATACACAGATTGAGGACTCAAGACTTTATGATGATTATTACTTTTACAAACTGTGTGCGGGAAGAGTAATGGTACAGATCCACAGGGTTCTTAAAACATTCGAAGTCGTCCTTGTTGGTGGTGTGACAATTGGAAGTTACTTTATGGATATTGGTAAGGAATACCTGGAAGAAGTTAAAGACTACATTAACGATACAAATCAACCAGATTGGTTCCTTGAATTCCAGTAATTGATTAAAAATCAATAAGTTAGAAAAATGTTTTATAACGATAGAGATTACTTTTTCTTCAGTGGAGTTAAAAACATCTTTAGGAAGATGTTAAAAGATCCTGAAATCGATAATAAGGAGATCGTCTTTGTTTTGAAGATGAAAGATTTCCCGTTCAGGACAATAACAAGAAAAAGAGGAAACGATAATATAGCCGTCGGAATTTATGACAAGGCTGTGATCATGTCATATTTCGACACTACTGACAAAGTAAACGAAATAAAAAGAATCATTGAGAAATATCGTAAGGATGACATAGCAGACTTATATGCTCAATTGACAACAAGAAAGAACTATCAACCTGAAACATATAATGGTAAGAGCTATAAGGAACTTTGGGATGAAGCAAGGAACAAGAATAAGGAAAAGATGATAGCTTATTTAGACAGCCTTGACAAGAACAAAGAAGAAGATATGGACTATGTTAGCAACGAACTACTGGCTGATGATGAAGTTATGTACGAAAGTAAGGATGAAAATCTTTCAGATGTAGAGACAGAATGGAAGCCAAAAGAAGGATTATTCTTATCAAAATCTCCTAAAGGAATTGCTAATTATCTATTGAAACATTCAAAAGATAAAGGACAGGCAATGAAAAGATTAGCATTCTATATGAATAGAGCAGGAGAAAACCTTAAGAACAAGACAGTACTTAACAAAGTTAAAGACTTACTAAAATCCGATGACTAAAAACGAATAAAGAGGTAGATTAATTTCTACCTCTTTTCTTATTTTCAATCTTGCATATTTCAATTTTGCAATTTAGCAAGTCATATTAGCAATTGCCATCTTCTGATCATTATTCAAATCATCCAGCTTTGGTATACTGCATTGTACATTAATAATATAATCAGATTTCAATCTTGGATTGTTTGGATCTGGGAACCCATTTTGGAATAACCTGAACACTTTTCCAGATTCTGTTCCAGCAGATATATGGATCTTCTTTGTAGTTCCACCAACATAAGGTACTGTAACATCTCCACCGAATACCAATGTCTTATAAGGAACCTTCAAATCATATATGATATTATTCTTATCATCTCGTTTTAATCCATATTGGTTAGGCTTCTCCTTTACAATAACAAGAAGATCTCCAGGAATACCATTATTAGGTCCGTCATTTCCTTTTCCTCTTACAAGGAAGTATGCATTCTCAAACATACCAGCTGGAACATCGAAATCAACATCAACCTGTTTCTTCTCAAGACCTGTACCTTTACAGTTAGGACAAGGATCCTTTATGATCTTTCCAGTTCCATGACAGTCAGGACAAACACCTATGTTCTGCATTACCATATTTCCTTGTCTGTGTACCTGTCTTACTCTTCCAGTTCCTCCACACTTCGGACACGTTGTTGTCTCATGTCCTTCACTACCAGATCCATGACAACGGTGACATGTACACATCTTATTCATCTTTATAGATTTGTGTACACCATAATATATCTCATCAAATGTAAGTTCAATTGTAACCTTTAGATCTTCACCTTTCATCTTCATCTGCTGATTACCATCACCAAACCCGAATTCAGGACCAAACCCGTCGTCACCAAAACCTCCACCAAATCCGAACCCATGCGCAAATGCAGCGAAAGGATCAAACCCTCCTCCACCAAAGTCCCATCCTCCAGTAGCACCAGGAATCTCATTAGGATCGGCAGTACCGTATGTATCATACATCTGCTTCTTCTGTGGATCTGACAACACAGAATAAGCTTCATTTATCTTTTTAAACTTCTCTTCAGCACCAGGTTCCTTACATACGTCTGGGTGGTATTTCTTACTAAGTTTCCTGAATGCACTCTTTATATCAGACTCAGATGCGTTCTTTGATACACCCAAGTCACCATAATAGTCTTTCTTAACATCCGCCATAATTGTAGACAATTACCTTTGAAAAAACATCAATCTTTCCAGTCTTGTTATCCTTAAAACCGTATTCCATCACATCTGCAACAGTGTTCACCTTTGACTCATCATCAGTCATAATAGATGTAACGGCTTCCATCATATCGGTATTAAACGACTTTCCTATAATATCCTTTCCTACAACAGAAATGTTTTCTGAATCAAGAGACTTCTCAAGATTCTTGATCATAATATCACATCCATCAACACCATTCTTAATACCACGCTGAATGTCATTATACAATGGTGATACCACATTCTTCATGACATTCGCCAGAACGGATCGATCCATTTCGGACAATCTCTTCTCATAACGATTCTTCATATTCTGATAATCAGCCAATGCTCTTGTATAAAGATCCTTATAGTCTGGTTCAGAAACGACAGAACTAGCATCGTTAACAGGAACAGATTCTGGTGATATGTTCTTTGGAGTGATGTCCTGTTTATTATCTTTTATTTTATTAATTTTCAATGTTAAATAAAATTAAATTTTCCTATTATTGCAAATATACAACTTTTTTCTGAAACAAGAAAATTTGCAAGATAAATAGTAAAAGACAATTGACATAAATCAATGCAATATTACGACATAGAACCACATCTTCTGAAGAAATTCAACACAGTTGAAGATGTTTTCGATATACTTAATGACTGTAAAAGCGACAACTGTAATCTTATTATACTAAAACTTACAGATGGTGCATCTATATATGATTTCAGGAATGAGCTTGATTCTTTTGACAAGACACAGGACTATATAATACTTACTGGTATTCCTGGATATGAAGATGAAGGTTTCATAGGAATAGTTGATGGTGTCAGGGATCTTGCGACATTCTGTATGAAGAATTATGAATTTGATCCAAAAACACCAATAGCAGAAATTGCTGAAGACTGCAGATCGATCGTTAATCAAATAAAGGATGAACACGTAGCAATACCATATAATAGCTGGGTTAAATTCTATCCACAAGCAGTTGAAATTAGTGCGGTAACTCCGCTATGAAAATAATACAAAAAATACTCTTTTTCATTTCTCAAATTTTCTCAAAGTCTCAGGGGCAGGACGAACAAAATCCTGTCCCAACGGACGATCAAAATGAGAATGAAAACAATCCAAAAACAACAAAAGATACAGAAGAGGATCAAAACGTAACAGTTAAAGTTATGCCTGATTACTCTAAGTTAATGGTACACCTTGACAATGGTCACGGAAAGGCTACACCTGGAAAGAGAAGCCCAAGTGCAACAACTGGAAAGGGATACGGAACATACACTAAAGAACAGCTTTCTGTATATGAATATGAATATAACAGATTGCTTGTCAAAAATGTTGATGCTAAGTTGAAAAGACTTGGTTTCAAGACTTATATAGTTACACCAGAGGTTGAAGGTGATATCGGTCTTACAATGCGTGCAAACAGATCAAACACTATGGCAAAATCTCATCCAGAATGCAAACACGTTTTTGTTTCAGCCCATCTTAATGCAATAGGAGATGGTAAGACCTGGTATACTGGTGGAAACGGATCATACTGGTCAGCATGGACATCAAAGGGAAAGACTGGTGGTGACAATCTTGCTGAATGTTTCTATGATGCTGCACAGGAAATCCTACCTAAATTCGGAAAGAAGATAAAGACTGATCTTACTGATGGTGACAGAGACTGTGAGGATAACTTCACAGTATTAACAAAAACAAATTCACCTGCAGTATTGGTTGAGTCACTTTTCATGACAAACGTTAATGATGTATTGTTCATGAAATCTGATGTTGGTATAAACGCTCTTAGTGATATATACGTCAAAGGTATACAGAAATATTTTGACAAGTATGTAAAAATATTTCTGTATACCTT
>Ga0247610_10000214_pt1 | contig 94399 bp, 103 predicted proteins | sample 174DNAGHGhighgp2_FD_193483 | JGI IMG/M metagenome (GOLD analysis project Ga0247610, IMG submission 193483) | Sheep rumen microbial communities from Palmerston North, Manawatu-Wanganui, New Zealand - 1742 DNA GHGhigh gp2 | ecosystem: Host-associated > Mammals > Digestive system > Stomach >... | reverse complement strand
GTCGATTTCGTCGTAACGCATTGCGACTGCTTCGCCGGACTGTGCCAGCGCCATGGTGATCGCCGCGGTAAGGGTCGTCTTGCCGTGGTCTACGTGTCCGATCGTGCCGATGTTTACATGCGGCTTGGTACGTTCGAATTTTGCTTTTGCCATTGTAGTTCTCCTTATAAATTTTGTATTTTGTTTTCAGAACCAGTAGTTATATTTGCCCAGGATTTTCTCCTGTATTGCGGCCGAAACCTTGTCGTAGCGGTCGAACTGCATCGTGAACGTGCCTCTGCCCTGCGTCCTTGAACGCAGATCGGTCGCGTACCCGAACATTTCGGAAAGCGGACAGATCGCATGGACTGCCGTGCTGCCCTGCCGCGTCTCCATACCGGAGATCTTGCACCGCCGCGACGTGAGATTGCCCACGATGTCGCCCAGGTATTCGTCCGGCACCAGCACCTCGACGTTCATCATCGGTTCCAAGAGCTCACTGTTATCCTTCGTGATGCCCTCTTTGACCGACAGCGAGCCCGCGATGCGGAACGCCAGATCGCTGGAATCGACTTCGTGGAAGCTTCCGTCCAGAAGCGTCGCCTGGAGGTTGATGAGTTCGTACCCGCCGAGTGGACCGCTCATGAGCGCGTCGCGGATGCCCTGATCGACCGCCGGAATGAATTCCTTCGGGATCACGCCGCCGACGATCTTGTTGATAAAGCGGTACGTTTCGCCCTCCTCGGGGTTTTCGAGCGGTGCGAACTCGATCACCGTGTGCGCAAACTGTCCGTGACCGCCGGTCTGTCGCACATAACGGCATTCGTAGGTCGTCGGGTGCACGATGGATTCCTTGTACGCGACCTGCGGCTTGCCGACCGTCGCTTCCACGCGGAATTCGCGGATCAAACGATCCACGATGATCTCAAGATGCAGCTCGCCCATGCCCGCGATGATGGTCTGCCCCGTTTCCTGATCCGTATAGGTGCGGAATGTGGGATCCTCCTCGCTGAGCTTCTGCAAAGCCGCCATCATCTTTTCCTGACCCGCCTTGGTCTTCGGTTCGATCGCGACCTGAATGACCGGCGTCGGGAAAATCATGCTTTCCAAAAGCATCTGGTGGTTTTCCGTGCAAAGCGTGTCGCCCGTCGACGTTTCCTTCATGCCGACCAGCGCGCAGATGTCGCCTGCATGGACCTCATCAAGCTCCGTACGCGTGTCTGCGTGCATCAGAAGGATCTTGCTCACGCGTTCGCGTTTCTGCTTCGAGACGTTATAGACATAGGAACCGGATTTTAAGGTGCCGCTGTACACGCGCACGAACGTCAGCCTGCCCACGAACGGATCGGTGACGATCTTGAACGCAAGCGCCGCGAACGGCGCGTCGTCCTTGGGCTCCGCGACAAGCTTCTTTTCGCCGCTTCTGTCGGTGCCTTCCGCCGCGGGAATGTCCAGCGGAGAGGGCAGAAAATCGACGATCGCGTTCAGGAGCGGCTGCACGCCCTTGTTGCGGTACGAGGTGCCGCAGGTGACCGGCACTGCCGCGCCCGAGATAGTCGCTTTGCGGATGCAGGCGATCAGCTCTTCGTTTGTGGGCATTTCGCCCTCGAAATACTTTTCGAGAAGATCTTCATCCTGCTCGATGACCGCTTCGATCAGCGCCGCGCGATGCTCCTCCGCCGCTTCGACCATGTCGTCGGGGATCGCTTCCTCGCGGATGTCGGTTCCGTCGTCATTGTAGTAGACCTCCGCCTTCATCGTCACGAGATCGACGATGCCGCGGAAGCTCGCTTCGCTTCCGATCGGAAGCTGCACCGGTATCGGGTTTGCGCCCAAACGCTCGCGCATCATGTCCATCACGTGGAAGAAATCCGCTCCCGTGATGTCCATCTTATTAACGTACGCAATGCATGGGACGTGATATTTCATCGCCTGCCGCCAGACGGTTTCGGACTGCGGCTCGACGCCGCCCTTTGCGCAGAATACGGCAACAGCACCATCCAGCACCCGGAGACTGCGTTCCACCTCAACGGTGAAATCGACGTGTCCCGGCGTGTCGATGATGTTGATGCGATAACCGCGCCAGTACGTCGTGGTCGCGGCGGAGCAGATCGTGATGCCACGCTCCTGCTCCTGCGCCATGTAGTCCATGGTTGCCGTGCCCTCGTGTACTTCGCCCACCTTGTGGATCTTGCCCGTGTAGAACAGGATCCGCTCGGTCGTCGTGGTCTTGCCGGCATCAATGTGCGCCATGATGCCGATATTGCGTGTCAGTTCAAGCGCAGTATCCCGCATTACCAGCGATAATGTGCAAACGCCTTGTTGGCCTCTGCCATCTTATGGGTGTCTTCCTTCTTCTTGACGGCGTTGCCCTGTTCGTTGCAGGCATCCATGATCTCGCCCGCGAGACGCTCCGCCATCGTGCGCTCGCCGCGGCTGCGCGCATAGCTCACGAGCCAGCGAAGGCCCAGAGTCTGACGGCGCTCTGCACGGATCTCGATCGGGACCTGATAGGTCGAACCGCCGACTCTGCGTGCCTTGACTTCGAGGACCGGCATGATGTTGTTCATTGCCTGCTCGAACGCTTCCAGCGCGTCCTTGCCCGTCTTCTGATTGATCAGCTCAAACGCATCGTAAACGGCCTTCTGCGCAACGCCGCGCTTGCCGTCCAGCATAACCTGGTTGATGAGCTTGGTAACGACTACGCTCTTGTAGATCGGGTCTGCAAGAACTTCTCTCTTGGGAATAAAACCTCTTCTCGGCATGGTGTGTTCTCCTTACTTCTTGGGACGCTTTGCACCGTACAGCGAGCGAGCCTGCTTGCGGTTTGCTACGCCTGCGGTATCCAGAGCACCGCGGATGATGTGGTAACGAACGCCCGGCAGGTCCTTGACACGACCGCCGCGGATCAGAACCACGGAGTGCTCCTGCAGATTGTGACCGATACCGGGGATGTACGCGGTACCTTCGAGACCGTCGGTAAGACGGATACGAGCGATTTTACGCAGTGCGGAGTTCGGCTTTTTCGGCGTCATCGTACGGACTGCGGTGCAGACGCCGCGACGCTGCGGGCACTGCTTCAGAATGGGCGCCGTGGACTTGTATTCCACAGGCTGTCTGCCCTTGCGAACCAACTGGTTAATGGTCGGCATTCAGATGTTTCCTCCTAAAAATATATCTTTTAATCTTTTATAAATCAATCCCTCTGCAACCCAATTCAGAGGATATTGTCCGGTCTTTACGCGTTTTTCGTCCGAAAAACGCGGATTTCGGCGGTGTCTTTCTCAAAACACCGCCAAATAGGTAGTGTAACAGAAAATGTATCGCTTGTCAATCCGAAATTTTTATTCTTCGGATGCGGGCGCTTCGCAGTCCGGAAGGTCGTACACGGCGCGCGGCGCGGTACCGAGACCACGGTCGATCCGCTTTTTCGTGAACGCGAGATGCGGCGTGCGGTCGTTGAACAGCGGACGCCAGCCCTTCTCCGCCATTTCCGTGACGATCGGGTGCGTGCGCACGTCAAGGTACATATCCGTCTCGACTTTACGGCCGTACAGGTACGAGAGCAGCTTTCCGACCGCGTAGCCGCCGACGATCGCCGCGAGAACGACTGCGAACGGCAGCCATCCCGCCGCCTGCCGCATCGTCTGCGCGAAGTGCTCGATCATTACGAACGGAAGCACGATCAGCGTCAGAACGATCGGTGTGATCAGCGGAAGGTACGACCGGAGCAGGATCCTGCGACGGCACGCGCTGCAGCATGCAAACTGCAGCGGCACCATGAAGCCCGTCTGCTGTTTAGAAAGCCACTTGCGCTGCGCGAGCTTTTTCGGCTCGGTGTGCGCCATGTCGAACACGGCGTAGCACGTCGGCTTTCCCTTCGGCTCGTCCTTGCACAGCGTACAGGTCTTGCTTTCGAAGAGCTGCGCCACGGTGCCTTCCGGCTGGAGATCACAGAACAGCTTCAGATCGTTGTGGATCGCGGGATCTGCGACGCGGCCCTTTAACGGGCACTTGTCGCAGTCCTGCATATTCAGCAGCGCGCAGGATTTGGTTCCGTAGAGCGCGCATTCGGTGTCGGTCAGCTTGCGTTCGTCCATGGCGTTACTCCGCATCCGACGGGACGGCGGGCGCTTCGGTCACTTCGACGTTGCGATAGCGCTTGAGTCCGATGCCGGCAGGAATCAGCTTGCCGATGATGACGTTTTCCTTGAGGCCGACGAGCGGGTCGATCTTGCCCTTGATGGCAGCTTCGGTCAGCACGCGCGTGGTTTCCTGGAAGGACGCCGCGGAAAGGAACGATTCGGTGGCGAGCGCCGCCTTGGTGATGCCGAGCAGCTTTCTCTTTGCTCTTGCAAGCACCGGTTCCGGGGGCTCTTCCGTGCCGTTCTCCTGCGCGATCGCAAGCGCGGTCTCATACTCGGCGATCAGTCTCTCGTTCTCCTGTTCGAAGCGGAAGCTGTCGCAGCGTTCGCCGGGCAGCAGATTCGTATCGCCCGGATCCTCGATCTCGACCTTGCGAAGCATCTGGCGGATGATGACCTCGATGTGCTTATCGGAAATCTCAACGCCCTGCAGACGGTAAACGCTCTGAACTTCCTTCAGAAGGTATGCCTGCACGCCCTTGACGCCCGTGATCTTCAGGATATCGTTCGGGTAAACGGAGCCTTCGTTGAGCTCATCGCCCGCCTCGACGTGCTGTCCTTCGGTGACCTTCAGACGGCTGTCGAGCGAAATCTGATACTTCACGGATTCGCCCTTGTCGTTCGTCACGATGACGTTGTGCTTGCCGTCCTCAATGTGGACGGTACCGGAGATCTCGGTAAGCGTGGTGAGCGCTTTCGGCTTTCTTGCCTCAAAGAGCTCCTCAACACGCGGAAGACCTTGCGTGATGTCCTTGCTGGATGCAACGCCGCCGGTGTGGAACGTACGCATCGTCAGCTGCGTACCCGGTTCGCCGATCGCCTGCGCCGCGATGATGCCCACCGCTTCGCCGATGTCGACGTGACCGCCGGTCGCGAGGTTTGCGCCGTAGCACTTGCAGCACACGCCATGCTCGCTGCGGCAGGTCAGGACTGTACGGCAATAGACTTCCTTGACGCCCGCTGCCTCGATCGCGTTTGCTTCGTCATGGCTGATCATATGATCGCCTTCGCAAAGCATTTCGCCGGTTTCCGGATGGAAGACCGGGTCGATCGCGTAGCGGCCCTCGATACGCGCCGAAAGCGGCTCGATGACCGTGCTGCCGTCGGCGATCGCGGAGATCATCATGCCGCGCGGCGTGTCGTTGCGCTCCGCAAAGCAGTCGTCCTCGCGGACGATAACGTCCTGAGAAACGTCGACAAGACGACGCGTGAGGTAACCGGAGTCCGCCGTACGAAGCGCGGTGTCGGCAAGACCTTTGCGCGCGCCGTGCGAGGAGATGAAGAACTCCAGAACGGACAGACCTTCGCGGAAGTTCGCGCGGATCGGCACCTCGATGATCTCACCGGACGGGTCTGCCATCAGACCGCGCATACCGGCGAGCTGACGGATCTGTGCCGAGCTGCCGCGCGCGCCGGAGTCCGCCATCATGAAGATGGGGTTGAACGCGTCGAGCGAATCCATCAAGGCGTTCGTGACGTCCTCGGTGGTTTTTTCCCAGATCTTGATGACGCGGGATCTGCGCTCCTTGTTGGAGAGGAGACCCATGCGGAAGTAGTTGTCGATCTCGACGACCTGCTTTTCCGCCGCGGCAATGAGCGCCTTCTTTTCTTCCGGAACACGGATGTCCTGGAAGCCGACGGTGATGCCGCCGCGGGTGGAGTACGAATAGCCGAGCTTCTTGATGCGGTCCAGCGTCTCGCTGGTCTGCGTGGGACCGTACTTTCTGTAGCACGCGTCTACGATCTTGCCCAGGTCCTTCTTCTTCACGAGGTGGTCGATCTCAAGCTTGAACATATCGTCCGCGCAAGTTCTCTCGACAAAGCCGATATCCTGCGGGATCGCGTTGTTGAACAGCACGCGGCCGACGGAGGTGTCGCAGACCTTATAGATCGTTTCGCCCTGCCATTCACGCTTTAAGCGGATCTTAACCTTTGCCTGCAAAGCGACTTCACCGGTCTGATACGCCATGATCGCTTCCTCCTCGGAGGAGAACGCTTTGCCTTCGCCCTTGACGCCGTCGCGTTGCTGCGTGAGGTAGTAGCAGCCCATGACCATGTCCTGCGTCGGGCAGACGACCGGCTTGCCGTCCTGCGGCTTCAGAATGTTATTGGATGCGAGCATCAGGAAGCGCGCTTCGGACTGTGCCTCGACCGAAAGCGGTACGTGGACCGCCATCTGGTCGCCGTCGAAGTCCGCGTTGAACGCGGTACAGACGAGCGGATGCAGCTTGATCGCGCGGCCCTCAACGAGGACCGGCTCAAATGCCTGAATGCCCAGACGGTGCAGCGTCGGCGCGCGGTTGAGCATGACGGGATGGTCCTTGATGACCTCCTCGAGCACGCCCCAGACCTCGGTCGCACCGCGTTCGACCATACGCTTTGCGCCCTTGACGTTCTGCGCGAAGCCGCCTTTGACGAGCTTCTTCATGACGAACGGCTTGAAGAGTTCCAGCGCCATTTCCTTCGGAAGACCGCACTGGTACATCTTGAGCTCCGGACCGACGACGATAACCGAACGACCGGAATAGTCGACGCGCTTGCCGAGGAGGTTCTGGCGGAAGCGTCCCTGCTTGCCGCGCAGCATGTCGGAAAGCGACTTTAAGGGGCGGTTGCCCGGACCCGTGACGGGGCGGGAACGGCGGCCGTTGTCGATCAGAGAGTCGACCGCTTCCTGCAGCATGCGCTTTTCGTTGCGAACGATAATGTCCGGCGCGCGCAGCTCAAGGAGCCTTTTCAGGCGGTTGTTGCGGTTGATGACGCGGCGATAAAGATCATTGAGATCGCTCGTCGCGAACCGTCCGCCGTCGAGCTGGACCATCGGGCGAAGCTCCGGCGGAATGACCGGCAGAACCGTCAGAATGATCCATTCGGGGCGGTTGCCGCTCTTTAAGAACGCTTCAACGACTTCCAGACGCTTGACCGCGTTTGCGCGTTTCTGTCCGCCGCTGTGCTCGACCTCTTCGCGGAGCTCTGCGTCGAGCTTCTCAAGGTCGATCTCGCAAAGGAGCTCGCGGATCGCCTCCGCGCCCATACCGGCACGGAAGGATTTTTCACCGAACTGCTCCTGCGCTTCGCGGTACTCCTTGTCTGAGATGACCTGCTTTTTCTGGAGCGTGGTCGTACCGGGGTCGATGACGACGTACGCCGCGAAATACAGGACCTGCTCAAGCTCTTTCGGGCTCATGTCGAGCAGCATCTTCATACGGCACGGAATGCCTTTGAAGTACCAGATATGGGAAACGGGAACGGCGAGCTCGATGTGACCCATGCGCTCACGGCGCACCTTGGAACGCGTGACTTCAACGCCGCACTTGTCGCAGACGATGCCCTTGTATCTGCCGCGCTTATAGCGTCCGCAGTGGCATTCCCAGTCCTTCGTCGGTCCGAAGATCCGTTCGCAGAACAGACCGTCCTTTTCGGGTTTCAGAGTGCGATAGTTGATCGTTTCGGGTTTCTTCACTTCGCCGTGAGACCATTCGAGGATCTTTTCCGGGGAAGCCAGACCGATCTTAAGAGCATCAAATTCCGTTAAATCAAACATTTGCTGTCTCCTTTCGCACGTTATTCGGGATCGTCCTCGTCACCGAGGTCCAGGTCCATATCATCTCCGAGATCGAACTCGTCGTCCATCAGCATGCCATCCATGTCGGAATCCTCGTCGAAGTCGCCGCCGAAGTCGATATCGTCGATATCTTCGTCGTCTTCGTCCGTATCCTCCATCGGCTGGATCGGGGTATCCTCGAGTCCGGAGATGTTGATATTGTCGGTAAAGCGGGTCTCTTCATCGTCGTCCTCGCCAATCTCGATCTCCTCGCGCGATTCACCGAGAACACGCATATCGAGACCCAGCGACTGGAGCTCCTTGATGAGGACCTTGAATGATTCGGGCACGCCGGAGGGCTTCACATTCTCGCCCTTGACGATGCTCTCGTAGGTCTTGACACGGCCCACGACGTCGTCGGATTTGACGGTGAGGATCTCCTGCAGCGTGTTTGCCGCGCCGTACGCTTCGAGCGCCCAGACTTCCATCTCGCCGAAGCGCTGTCCGCCGAACTGTGCCTTACCGCCCAGCGGCTGCTGCGTGACAAGGCTGTACGGACCCGTGGAACGTGCGTGGATCTTGTCGTCGACGAGGTGATGCAGCTTCAGGTAGTACATGTAGCCGACCGAAACGCGGTTCTCGAACGGTTCGCCCGTTCTGCCGTCGTACAGGATCGTCTTGCCGTCCTCGTCGCAGCCCGCCTTCACGAGCAGCTCCTTGATATCCTGCTCGGTCGCGCCGTCGAAGACCGGCGTCGCGATCTCGATGCCGAGCTTCTTGCACGCCATGCCGAGGTGCAGCTCAAGGATCTGACCGATATTCATACGGGACGGAACGCCGAGCGGATTCAGAACGATCTGCAGCGGAGTGCCGTCGGGCAGGAACGGCATATCCTCTTCGGGGAGGATGCGGGAGATAACGCCCTTGTTGCCGTGACGGCCTGCCATCTTGTCGCCGACGGAGATCTTGCGCTTCTGCGCAATGTACACGCGGACCATCTGGTTCACGCCCGGGCTCAGCTCGTCCTTGTTCTCGCGGGTGAAGATCTTGACGTCGACGACGACGCCGCCCTCACCGTGCGGTACGCGCAGGGACGTGTCGCGCACGTCGCGCGCTTTCTCGCCGAAGATCGCGCGAAGGAGGCGCTCCTCCGGCGTAAGCTCGGTCTCGCCCTTCGGGGTGACCTTGCCGACCAGGATGTCGCCCGAACGCACTTCCGCGCCGGGGCGGATGATGCCGTTCTCGTCGAGCTGCGAAAGCGCGTCCTCGCCGATGTTCGGGATGTCGCGGGTGATCTCTTCCGGTCCGAGCTTCGTTTCACGCGCTTCGACCTCGTGCTCCTCAATGTGGATCGACGTGTACACGTCCTCTTTCACGAGCTTTTCGGAGATCAGGACCGCGTCCTCGTAGTTGTAGCCTTCCCAGGTCATGAAGCCGATCAGGATGTTGCGGCCGAGTGCGATCTCGCCGCCTTCCGTCGACGCACCGTCCGCAATGACGTCGCCCTTCTTTACGCGCTCGCCGTGCTCCACGATCGGGCGCTGATTCAAACAAGTGCCCTGGTTGGAACGGCGGAACTTCAGAAGCTTATGACGGTACGGTACGCCCGCGTCGCTCGTGATCTCGATCGTGTCCGCGTCAACGTACGTGCAGGTGCCGTCGCACTGCGCGAGCACCGTAATACCGGAGTCCGCAGCCGCCTTGTGCTCCATGCCGGTCGCCACGATTGGCGCTTCGGGTTTCAGAAGCGGAACCGCCTGACGCTGCATGTTCGAGCCCATCAGCGCGCGGTTTGCGTCGTCGTTCTCAAGGAACGGGATCATTGCCGTCGCGACGGAAACGAGCTGCTTCGGGGAGACGTCGATGTAATCGACCTCATTCGACTTGACCTCGATGATCTGGTCGAGCTGACGCGCCACGAGACGGTCCTTCTTGAACCAATGCGTGTTTTCGTCGACCGGCTCGTTTGCCTGCGCGACGATCGCGCCGTCCTCTTCGTCCGCGGTGAGATACACGATCTCGTCGGTGACGATGCGGTTTTCCTTGTCGATCACGCGGTACGGCGCTTCGATAAGACCGTATTCGTTGATGCGCGCATAGGTGGACAGCGAGTTGATAAGGCCGATGTTCGGACCTTCAGGCGTCTCGATCGGGCACATTCTGCCGTAATGCGAGTAGTGAACGTCGCGGACCTCGAACGTTGCGCGGTCGCGGTTTAAGCCGCCGGGGCCGAGCGCCGACAGACGGCGCTTATGCGTAAGCTCCGAAAGCGGGTTCGTCTGATCCATGAACTGGCTTAGCTGGGACGAACCGAAGAACTCCTTGATCGCCGCGGTGACCGGGCGAATGTTGATCAGGTTCGACGGCATGACCACATCCATGTCCTGCAGACCCATGCGCTCGCGCACGACGCGCTCGAGACGCGTGAGACCCACGCGGATCTGATTCTGCAAAAGCTCGCCGACCGAACGGATGCGGCGGTTGCCGAGATGGTCGATGTCGTCCGTCTTGCCGACGCCGTACGGCAGGTTCATGAGGTAGGAGATCGACGCGACCATATCGTCCGGGACGATGTGGCGCGGGATCAGCTCGTCATAGCGCTTGCGAAGGTAATCCTTGAGCGCGTCGCCCTCGACGCCCTCCTCCGCCGCCTGCTTCAATACTGCTTTCAGCGTCGGGATGTGCACGTCCTCATTGAGACCGGCTTCAATCGGCTCGAACGGCAGATAGCTTCTTGCGGACGCAAAGTAGTTGCCGACGACCTTGATGCGCACGTCCTCTTCGGTGCGGATCCACACGGCGTTGATGCCGGCGTCCTGGATCGCTTCTGCGGTTGCCTTGTCGATCTTCTGTCCCGCCTCGACGAAAACTTCGCCCGTCTCCTCGTTGACGACGGTCTCGTCCGCGATCTGATCGCGAATGCGCGCCTTCAGAGCGAGCTTCTTATTATACTTATAGCGGCCGACGCGCGCGAGGTCATAGCGGTTGTCGAAGAACAGCCCGTGCAGGAGGTTGCGCGCGCTCTCTTCTGTCGGCGGTTCGCCGGGACGCTGGCGCTTGTAGATCTCGAAAAGACCGTCCAGCTCGCACTTGCCCGGATCCTTCTGAAGCGTCTTCAAAAGGCGGTCCTCCTCGCCGAGAAGATCGAGGATCTGCGCGTTCGTACCGTAGCCGATGGCACGCAGAAGCGAGGTGATGAACACCTTGCGCTGCCGGTCGATCTTGACGTAAAGGATCTCGTTCGAGTCGGTCTCATATTCGAGCCATGCACCGCGGTTCGGGATGACCTGGCTGGAAAAGAGGACCTTTTTGCCCAGCTTATCCTTTGCGGACGAGTAGTATGCGCCCGGGGAACGGACAAGCTGCGAAACGATAACGCGCTCCGCACCGTTGATGATAAACGTGCCCTGCGGCGTCATCAACGGGAAATCGCCCATAAAGACCTCCTGTTGCTTGACCTCGCCCGTTTCTTTGTTGATCAGGCGCACGGTCACGCGCAGAGGCGCCGCGTAGTTCACGTCGCGGCTCTTGCTCTCTTCGATGGAGTATTTGGGCTTATCGAGATCGATCCGGTAATCCACAAACTCCAGAATGAGCTTTCCGGAAAAGTCGACGATCGGCGAAATGTCGTTGAAGACTTCGCGCAGATCTTCTTTCAGGAAGTGGTAATAGGAATTCTTCTGCACCTCAATGAGATCGGGCATCTCCAGAACTTCCGAAATGTGCGAAAAGCTCTTTCTGACACGCTTTCCCATCTTGACGTCATGCATCATTGCGTTCTCTCCTTGCTGATGTTTTTTTCGGGCGAAATCCCCCGCCCGCATAAGGTGGCATATATTCCTTACCTCCTGTGTTTTTCAGTCCCGAATGGCTCGCTTTATTTCAATCCGCGTAGACTTTGGGGGCATATTCCCACAGTATAGGCATCATAATGCAATATCGGATATTATCATTTTCAAATCAATATGTCAAGAAGAAAATTTATGAAATCGAAATATTTTTTACTGACGCCGGATTTATGTGCATAAATTGTATAGGCAGCCGATCATCTGTCTATACTCCGTACAAATCAAAGGAGGTGAAACCATGAAAGGAACCCATACGGGCTGGACCGAACAGGAGGACGCGGCGCTCCTTGAACGCGTGCTGGATGCACGGAAAATGCGGCAGCCGCTGAAGACTGCGTTCGATGCCGTCGCTGAAACGACCCACCGGAGACCGAACAGCGTCCGAAACCATTACTACTCTCAGCTGAAGCCGTCCGAAAAGGCGGAACCGGCGTTTTCCCCCTTCTCCGAGGAGGAGACCGACCGGCTTCTTTCCGCAGTGCTGCTCGCGCTTTCGAACGGGCAGTCGGTACGCGCCTGCACGCTTGAGATGGCTAACGGTGACACGCGTCGCATGCTGCGCTTTCAGAACAAATACCGCGCGCTTCTGAAAACGCAGCCGGAACGCGTCCGCGAAGCGCGCCGGTCGCTGATCGAACAGGGGCACCGCGTGCCGGACCCGTTCGTGCGCGATCCCTGTTCGCCGCACGTCGGACGTCCGCCGAAGCCCTCGGGCGAGCTCGAGACCCGCATCCGCGCGCTGCTCGACAATCTCTGCCGAAATCTTCTCGCCCTGACGCAGGGCGAAACCGCGGGCTGAACGAAAAGGAGGCATCCCCTCCTTTTTTTATACTTTCGGAAAGCATTGAAAAAAGCGCCGCCGTCCTTTATAATATCAATTGAAAGGAGCGGTAACGTCATGCTGATCTGGATTCTGATCCTGCTGCTCTCCGCGGGGACCGCCGCGGGGCTTTCTTTCGCGTTCGGTCCGTGCAGAATGTGGTGGTTTTGGGTTCGCATCCCCCTGCTGTTCTGCGCCGCGTATTTAGCGTGGGTGATCCTGTACGCGCTGCTGCTTTGGGTGATCTCCCTGTGCATTGATAAAAACAAGCCGGTCACGAAGGCGCATCACGGCATGCGGCGGCTGATGGTTGAGACGATGGAACTGATCCTGCTCGTCGGGCGAATCCGTATACACGCGGAAGAGCTCGACCGCATCGACCGGACGAAACCGTTTCTGCTCGTCGCAAACCATCGTTCCATGCTTGACCCATTTCTGCCTTCCGTGCTTTTGAAGGGCACCGAGATCATTTATATCTGCAAACCGGAGATTCTGCGCATGCCGGTCGCGGGAAGCTTTGCGCACATATGCGGCTTTCCGTTCATCGACCGGAGCAACAACCGGGCTGCACTGAAAACGATCCTGCACGCTGTCGATATCCTGAAGGACGAACAGACCTCCGTCGGTATTTTTCCGGAGGGCACGCGCAACAAAACCGACGCGCCGCTTCTCGACCTGCATCCCGGGTCCTTTTCGATCGCAAAGCGCGCAGGCGTGCCGATCGTCGTCGCCGTGAACCGCAGCACCGAAAAGGCGATCCCGCAGTTCCTTTGGCACGGCACGAAGGTCTCGTTCAAGGTCGTCGACGTGCTTTCGCCCGAACAAATCGCCGCGCTTTCCACACAGGAAATCGCAGAGCAGGTCACAAAAGTGCTCGAAGCTGAGCTGAAAAACTGAAATTGCACAAGTGAAAACAGCACCTTCAAAGGTGCTGTTTTGCATTCCCGTCAATTCTGCGCGATCCGGTCCGAGACCAGTTCTGCCAGCGTACAGATGAATTCCGCGCTGCTCGGTCGCTCCGAAAACGGAAAGAGCCGCCCGTGGATCTCATCCGAATCGAGAAAGCCCACGCCGATCGCGTCGCGCATCGCGTGTTCCGGGCTGCGCTCTCCGAGAAGATGCTCCAGCACGGGCTGCAGCTCTGCAAGCGGCGGACGTTCGCGCTCGCGCTCTTGTTCCGCAATCATCCGCACGCCCTCGCGCAGCGGTTCGAAACCGCAGAGATGCGGCGTGATCCCGAATCGCAGCAGCAGCTCTCCGGTCGTGCGGGAAGCGTCCCCTCTGCGGCGCATTGCGCCGAGCGTGCCTCGATCAAAAAACAATCCTTCATCCTTCAACATCAGCCTCTCCCTCCTTTTAGAGACAGTTTGCCAAAAATAAGGAGGAAATACAACGGATGGAGTTTTACATTTCGCGGGCAAGTCGTGAACGATTCTTGAACAAACGTTTATACCATCATTGTTTGACGGGATTTCGGAAGCGTAGGCTTCTCCTGCGAACGTTTTTGCGGCGTGACGGTGAGAATCAGCCCGTCCCCGCCGAGCTTCTTTGCCTCGATGAGCGCAAGCCGTGCGCGCGATCCTCGCAAAAGAAGTTCCACGCGTTTCGGCGCAAGGCGGTTTTCATCCAGCGCGCGAAACAGCGCCGCAAGCTGCTCTGCGGGATAGCAAAGCGAAAGCGTTCCGCCGTTTTTGAGCAGCAGAAATGCCGCGCGGCACCAATCGGAAAGCAGGGAATCGTCCGCATGCCGTGCGATCGCGCGCGGTCCGAGCTCGCCGGTCGTAAAGTACGGCGGATTCATCAGGATGCGTGAAAACGTGCCGTGTCCGAGCACGTCCGGCGCGTCCTCCGCACGTAGGGTCAGAAATCGAATCGTCTGTCCGTTCCGTTCGGCGCTGCGCCGCGCAAGCGTGATCTGCGCTTCATCGACGTCGATCCCGGTGTACGCGCCGCCGTACCGCGCCATTGCGTAAAGACACATGACGCCGTTGCCCGTGCCGAGGTCGAGCACCGTGTCCTTCTCCCCGATCCTCGCAAAATGCACGAGCGCGATGGGGTCCTCCGTAAAGCAGCCGCGCGCGGGGTCCTGAAAGATCCCCGTCTCGCCTTCGATCAGCCATTCCCAGCGTTCCATGCTATCCCTCCGGTACGAACGGATTTCCCGTGCTCTGCGGTGCGGGCGTCGCCTGTTCCGTGACGCCGTCGGCGCCGTAGGCGGCGATCGAAACGCCTGTATAATAATGGAACAAAATCTCACGGTAATCCGAACCGTGCTTTGCCATGCCGTTCGCGCCGTTCTGGCTCATGCCGACGCCGTGCCCGTAGCCCTTGACGTGAAAGACGATCCCGTCCTTTGTCCATTCGATCGTAAACATCGTGCTCCTGAGTCCGAATACATTCCGCGCCTGCTTGCCGGTGATCTTCGTTTTGCCGAGCCGCAGCGTCTCCACACGTCCGCTCTCGTACGCCTTTTCGATCATGATCCCGTCGCGGACGTTATCCTTCGTGATCCCGCTTTCCGGGTACTTTGACGAGATCAGCTCAACGAGCGCGTCCGTACCGAAGTCCACGTCCTCGGTACGCATCGGATCCTCGTAAGGACTGTCCACGCCGCGAAGATACGGCAGCGCGTTTGCATAGACGTTCTCGGAGTTTTCGGTCTGCCCGCCGGAGCACGCGTGGTACAGCGCGTCGCAGAGCTTGCCGTCGTAGACGAGCACCTCGCCTGCCGTCCCCATGACCGCCTCGGCGACGCGGTTGTAGTTGTTTGCGTAATCCTTTCCCCACGCGTTCTGCATCCGCTCGTGCGTCGAAAACGCCTGACAGCACTTGCTGTTCGTGCACACGTCGGCGTCCGGGTTCGTGTGACAGCCGCCGTGCGCCATGCTGTACAGCGTATAGGTGCGCGACGCGACCGCCTGCGCCTTCAGCGCTTCGAAATCGTAATACGCCGGCATTTCCGCCGAGACGACGCCGACGATGTATTCCTCGAGGTCCATGTCAACAAGCTTGTCCGCCCGATGGTCGTAGACCTTGATCGTCGTCGTTTCCGTCCAGTCGAAGTACGCGTACAGATCGAGGATCGTCGGCGCGGGCGTCTCAATTGCGATCTCCCCCGCTTCCGCATTCGGCCGGCAGGATTCCGCTTTGATCTCCCTGCCGCTGAGCACCATGCGCATCAAAAGAAAAAGCAGCACGGAAAGCGCCAGCAGCACGACCGAGAGCGTGATCACAATCACGGGATTCTGTTTCTGTTTCTTCCTTCTGTTCATGGTTTATATTATAGTATCTGTGTACGGAAAATACCAGTTATTTTTACTTGTACCGTCTGTTCACTTCGTAATATCGTCCGTTGCAGATTGATTTATCCGATTGTCTATGATATATTTTAATTACAAAAACATAAGCAGGAGTGATAGTCATGAACCGGACCCGTCATCTGAAAAAAGGCGTTTGCATATCCGTCTGTCTTCTCATGTTTATCGCGTGTATTTCGTGCGGTCCGACGGACCCCGCGAGCAGTCCGCAGGGAGAGCCTCCGGTCGAAACGCAGCAGCCGGTTGAAGCGGAACAGTCGACTACGATGCCGGACGAGGTCGTGTCGGCGGAAGCAACGGTTGAACCGGAACAGCCGACCGAAGCCCCGTCTCCGACGCCTGTTGCCCCGTCGCTGGACGAATGGATCGAACGGGCGAAGGGACGGGACGTGTACTGCGATGCCGGCACCCCGACCGAAACGCTCGGCGAGGAAGGCGATTTCTTTTATTATGAGAATACGACGCAGCTTTTCTTCAAACAGGACGGAAAATGGATCTTGTGCGGCAGCCTGGAAAACGGGGGCTGGCATCTTGCGCGCTATCAGATCGACGGCGTCGAACTCCCGCCCGAATATGTACGGGACGGCGAACTACTGATCGACCTGCCGGTCGCGCCCGAAACCGGCAAGCATTTTTCCGGCTGGTACAACGCATCCACCGGAGAGCAGTGGGACTTCACGCAGCCCGCGCCGTCCGGGGCGGTTACGCTGTGCGGTTATTCACTGAGCGAGCCGGAGCCGGTCTCGCCCCTTCTGACCGTTGAACCGATCCGGCTTCCCGCCTTCCGTTCCGCCGGAACGAACGGGCTGCTCGTTGTTTTCGTCGGTTTTACGGACGGTTATGCATACGATGAAGCGAAGCTTCGGGATATGTTCGAGGGCGATTATCCGCAGTCCGAAAGCTTTGGGTCCGTCGCCACATATTTCAAGTACGCTTCCTACGGCAAAACAGATTTTGACGTGCAGTACTACTGCTACGATACCGGCATGACCTCCAAGCAGGGATACGATTATATACAGAATACGTATTACGATTTGCTGCTCAAGGCGTTCGACCAGATCCGCAAAAGTCATCCCGAACGCACGCGCGCCGCAGACAAGGACAACAACGGACAGGTCGATATGGTCGTATTTCTCAGCGGGGAGGACCCGAATAAGACGGTCGGCGACGGAGAGCAGTATTATATATACGGCGGGGCGATGAGCTATGCACAGATGAAACCCGATCCGAACAATCCGACGATGTTCCGGTTTGTCCGCATGGCATACGATTCGGTCTGTCGGCCGGCGGAACCCGCCTCTCAAAGTTCCGGCCCGCGCATACTCATCCATGAGCTGAGCCACGGCTTCGGCGTTGAAGACTATTACGATTCTTATCCCTATAACGACGAGTTTGTCAGCCCGCTCGGCGGATTTGACATGCAGGAGGATGATTTCGCCTGCTGGAATGCCTATTCCCGTTTTTTGTGCGGATGGACGACGCCGTATGTGATCACGCCCGACATCAACGAGATCACTCTGCGGATCGGCTGTTCCGGAGACTGTCCGGACGCCGTGCTCATACCGACCTCGAACGGCTGGAACGGCACGCCGTTTGACGAATACCTGCTGCTTGAAGTGCTTGCGCCGGTCGGCGCAAGCGGATTCGACTGGCCGTTCATTTCCACCTTGATCGCATCCGTGACCAACAGCGGCACCGGCTTTGACGGCGGCGTGCGCATCCTGCACGTCGACGCACGCCTTGTGGAGGCGGCGTGGAACAGCCGGGGCGGTCGGGATTATTCCGCCGTGAATACCTATGAAGACATCCTGCGCGTGCTGGAATCGCCGGATTTCTATCACGGGACCGAGCTGTGGTGCGCGAACTACAATACCAACGGCGTGGAACCGTATCTTCCGGAATTCTCCCGGTTCTGGCACCTGCTCGATCTGATCCCGCGCGACGGCTCGGACCGGTTCCGCATCTGTCACCCGACGCCCCAGACCATCTTCGCCATGCTGCACTGCAACGATCTGTATGTCGGGGGCGATACCTTCAGCATGGAGCGCTGCAGCGACGCGTTCCCCGAAGGCATGCGTATGAACAACGGCGGCACGATGGACTATGCCGTGCACGTCGACGTGTACGATCCCGTGAAGCATGAGGCGATCCTGACAATCACGCGCGTTTCGCCGTGACCGGTTCGGGGAGAAATGCGTTCCCCCGTTGCAATCCCGATTCCTTCCGTGTTATAATGCATACATGAATATTCGTTTTTCGCCGGAAGCGGCGCGGCGCGAACTGACGCCGGTCGACAATCTGTTTCTTCTCGAGTACATGCCCGAAGCGGACGGCATGTTTGTGAAAGTATACCTGTTTGGACTGATGCAATGCTATCATCCCTCGCTTTCCGACGCGGACATGGGCGACGCTTTGGGGCTTTCCGACGCGCAGATCCGCTGCGCGTTCGTGTACTGGCAGGCGAAGGGGCTTGTGCGCATCCGCAGCGACGAACCGCTGACCGTGGAATATCTCCTGACCGAGCAGCCCGCCGTGACAACGGCGACGCCGGTGAAATACCGCCGGTTCATCGAATCGCTCAACGCACTTTTGTCCCCGCGCTCGCTCGATCTTCGGGAGATGAAGGCGATGTACGACTGCATCGAGCTTTACGGGCTCGAGGAAGGCGCGGTGCTCTCGCTCGTCGCGTACTGCATCGAATTGAAGGGCAAGCGCGTTTCCGCAAACTATATCCTGACCGTTGCGCAGGAGTGGAGCGAACGGGGCGTCAAAACACAGGCCGCCGCCGAACAGTACGTTGCCGACTACCGCGTGCAGAAGCACGGCGCGGCGGAGGTTTTGCGCCGCTGGAACAAGCGCCGGCCGCCGACCGTCGACGAAATGGCGCTCTATGACCGCTGGACAAACGAGCTCGGCTTCGACGCCGAAACGATCCTTGCCGCCGCTTCGCGCATGACGGACGTTGCCTCACCGACGTTTGCGATCCTTTCCGATCGTCTTTCCGAGATGAAGGAAAACAAGGTCACAAACGTGGAGGCGATGGACGCCGCCGAGGAGCAGCAGAGCGCGGACCGCGAGTTTGCGCGGTTGGTTTATGCACGGCTCGGAAAGATCGGCACGCCGGACAAGACGACGATCGCGCAGTTACGCATGTTCCGCGAGGAAAAGGGCGTCTCGCGCGAAGCGATCCTGCTTGCCGCCGACGAGTGCGCCGGCGCGGAGCGCGCGCTCGGACTTTTGAAAAAAATGCTGTCCGAATGGGCGGACGTGCATATCGAAACCGTCGCGCAGGCGGAAGAAGCGCTGAAAAAACCGAAAGCGGCGCCCGCCAAAAAGAAGAAAAAGAACGCCGCGCTGCTCTATGAGCAGACGCCGATCTCCGAGGACGATTTCAATCAGCTGGTCGTGGACCTGAACGAGGACGTATGACGAACGAATTAAAGCGCTATTACAGCGATCTCAGGGACAAAAACTACCGCCTGTGGCAGGCGCGCGTCGCGGAATGCGAAGCGAAGGATCCGCGCTTCCGCGCGCTCAACGAGGAGCCCGGGCGCGTGTTTCAGCAGGTCGCTGCGAAAAAGCTCACACCTGCCGCCGCGAAGTCACGCCTCGGTCAGATCGAAGCGGAACGCAGGAATCTTCTGATCTCTCTGGGCTTCAAATCAGATTACCTTGACAGGATCTATACCTGTCCGCTGTGCCGGGACACCGGCGAGGTCGTCGACACGGGCAAGCTCTGTTCCTGCGCCATGAAAAAGCAGCAGGAACTGATGCGCTCGGCGTCGCGCATCAACGACCGCGAGGTCTTTTCGAATTTCAACGAAGCAATTTATCCGAACGACGAGCAGAAAAAACAGGGACTCGGCATGAAACGGTTCTGTGAGCGCTATGTTGCCGCGCTTCCTCGCCCCGAAAAGCCGAACATGCTCATTCTCGGGCAAAGCGGGCTCGGCAAGAGCTTTTTCGGAAACGCGATCGCCTACGCCGCGATCGACAAGGGCGTCCGCACGCTGAAGGCGACGGCATATCAATGCATTCAGGACATTCTGAATGCATTGGAATCGCGCGAGGACGCGATCAAAACGTATCTTTCCGCTGAGCTTCTGATCCTCGACGATCTCGGCACCGAGCCGATGGTTCCGAACATCACGGTCGAAACGGTCTTCCGCATTCTGAACGAACGCGCCGCGTTTCTGCTTCCGACGGTGCTCATCAGCAATCTCGACCGAGAGGGGCTGTTTGAGCGCTACGGCGAGCGTGTCGCAAGCCGCATGATGGATGCCGCGCTGACCTCGATCGTCATTCTTCGCGGGGACAATCTCCGCACGAGGACGCGCTGATGCTGTACCTTGTCGCAACGCCCATCGGCAACCTCGGCGATCTCAGCCCGCGGGCAGTCGAAGTCCTGTCCGCAGTCGACGTGATCTACTGCGAGGACACGCGCCATACGGGGATTCTTCTGAACCATTTCAACATCAAAAAGCCGACCCGATCGCTCCACACGCACAACGAGCGCGAACGCACCGACGAAGTCGTCTCCGTTTTGAAGGACGGGCGCGACGTCGCCTATGTATCCGACGCGGGCATGCCGGGCGTTTCCGATCCCGGTGCCATGCTTGTGGCAGCGTGTCAGAAGGAAGGTCTTCCGCACACCGTCATCCCGGGTCCGAGCGCCGCGGTCATCGCTGCCGTTCTCTCGGGACTTCCCGCGCAGCCGTTCAGCTTTTTCGGCTTTCTCCCGCGCGAATCGAAGCCGCGCCGCGAAACGCTTGACGCGGTCGCAAAGCTCGATCATCAGGTCATTCTCTACGAAAGCCCGCACCGTGTGCAGGCAACGCTTACGGACCTGCTGGACCGCTTCGGCGACGGACCTGCCGCCGTTTTACGCGAACTTACCAAGAAATTCGAAACCGTCGTAACAGGTTCTCTTTCCGAGCTGATCGAGCGATTCTCGGAGGAGCCGAAGGGCGAATGCGTGATCTGCTTTATCCCGGGGCACAAGGCGGAAGAAGCCGCGCCGGATCTCGACACGCTGCTGCTCGATCTATTGAAGACCGAATCGGTAAAGGACGCCGCGGCGATCGCCGCCGAGCGCCTATCCTTGCCGAAAAAGCAGGTCTACCGCCGCGCGCTGGAACTGAAAGAATAATCGAACGAACAGAAAAGAGGAGGTGTTCGCCTCCTCTTCGTTTCTTTTGGCTCTTATCCGATCGCAGCGACGACCGCCTTGATCACGTCTTCATTGCGGGTCGTGACCGCGGGGTCCTTCACCGCTTCGCGGAGCGTATCCATGCACTTGGTGCCGAGAAGCTGATTCGTGATGCGCTCGCGCACGCCGGGATAGCGGTCGATCGGTACGACGCCGGTCTCGCCCTCCGTACGCAAAAACAGACAGAACAGCGTTTTGCCGTCCTTTTCGCTCATCAGCGTTCCGACGCTTCCGATCGGCACATCCTTTGCCGCGTCGAACAATCCGATGAACATCTCGTCCTTCGGCGCCACGGCAAGATCGCCCGCGCTGCCGTTTTTCAGAAACTCGTTGTCGCGGCTTTCGTACAGCGCGGTAAAGTCCGTTTCCGCCTGTGCCTTGAACGCCTCGATCTGTTCGTCGGTCGGGTCCGCCGCGGCAAACAGCCGGATAAAGATCGCATCCTCCGGAACGTACAGCGACGGGAAGGTGCGTCTGCCCTGCAGATAGTAATACAGGTACTGCGAATACATTCCGTCCGTATAACGGTCGATGAACGTCTCCTTCACGATCCGCGCATAGCCTGCCGTAAGCTCCTCGTCCGAAAGCGTGTGCGACGCCTTATAGTCCTCCAGAAGCCGATTATAGAGGATCCCCGCCTTCATGCTGCGGACAAACATTTCGGTATACCGCGCCTCCGTGAAGCCGGTCGCCTCAAAAAACGCCTCGCGCGATGCGTAAGCGCCGCCGTTCTCCGTAAGCTGATCGGAAAGCTTTCCCGCCGCGTCGTCCTCCGCCTGTCTGAGATACGACTGTTCCGCAATGTTGAGCTCGTACCCCGCTTTCGTGCCCGCGTCGATCGCGGCTGCTTCCAAAGCAAGCTCGGTGAGCACGTCCTCTGAAAGCGCCTTTTTCCCCTCCTCCGTGCGCGTATCGTAATACGCGTAGAGGTAGCTGACGTTCGGGTTCGACACATACGACAAATACCTGTCGTAATCGTACAGTTCATGCGTCCGGATCGCGTCGTACCGTTCTTTGAGATGATAGCGGTATACCGCGGCATAGACCGGCTCGGATCCGACCGTCAGCACGACGTCGTCCGCGCCGATCGTTTTCTGTTCCTTTCCGCCGCAGCCGATCAGCAAAAACAGGGCGATCAGCAGCGGGATCCAACGGATTTTACGCATATTCCTTACTTCCAGAGCTCCTCGGGATACTGTCCCTCGTCCTTCATCTTGCGGATCGCCGCCTTCAGGATCGGCAGGTCCGGACGGTTGGTAACGCCGTGCCAGCGCGCGGAGGTCTCCAGCACCTCGATGCTGATCTTGCCCTCCTGCATCAGCGTATCAAGCACGCGCGGCAGCAGGTATTCACACTTCATAGGATTGATCGGCAGATTTGCATCGAGGAACGCCGGGAAGCGGGCTTCGAACTCGTCCAGAACGCTTCTCTGGAGCCCAAACAGGTTCATTGAAACGAGCGTATCGAGCGCAAGCGGGGTGTAGGTCGCGCCGTCGTCCTCGGTGAACGCCGCGGCGCCGTCGCGCTTTTCGATCTTCAGCCGCTCGGTGAGCGTCATAAGCTTGCCATCCGGTCCGATCTCGCAGACGCCGCGCGCCACGGAACCGAAGTCACTTAGCGTGTTGCCGAGCTGATAGCCGACCATGGCGTATTCACTCTCGGTATGCTCTGCGCTTAAAAATGCGTAGATTTTTTTGTACGCGTCCGCGCCGTAGAAGTCGTCGGCGTTCAGCACCGCAAACGGCGCGTCGAGATGGTCCTTTGCGCACAGGATCGCGTGCGCGGTGCCCCACGGCTTTACACGGCCTTCGGGGATCTCGTAGCCCTCGGGAAGCTTATCGAGCGACTGGAAGGCGTACTCGAGCTGCACGTGCGGACGGATGCGCTTGCCCACGCGCTCCTCAAAGTCCTGCTCCATCTCCTTCTTGATGATGAGGACGACCTTCTCGAAGCCCGCGCGAATCGCGTCAAACACCGAAAAGTCCAGAATAACGTGATCGTGCTCGTCGATCGGCTCGATCTGCTTCGGACCGCCGAAGCGGCTGCCCATGCCCGCTGCCATGATCAAAAGAATCGGTTTTTTCATTGTGGATCTCCCTTCTGAATGTCTTCTGTACTTCATTCGCCGCAAATTGTGACGAGAAATTTTTCCTTGAGCTCGATCGGCTTGTAGCTCGTCTTTGAGTAGCGCAGTCCCGGATCGCCGCCGTCGTCCTCGCGGTTTAAGTATCTCGCTTCGGGGAACTGCCGGACAAACGCCTGCGCCATGGCGGGGTATGCGCCGGACACATCCGGCATCGCCTTTTCGACGTGTTCAAAGAGCATATCATTCTTCATCTCGCCGATCGCCATCGCGATGATCGCGCCGCCCGTCCTCAAAGCGACCGCCGTCTGTCCGAGCGCGTCGCGGTGGATCAGAAGGTCCTTCGCGCCGCTCCACTCGTTTTCCTCGAGCGCGGAAAATTCCGGATGCATCCCGCGGAAACGGTCCAGAAAATCGAGGCATGCCCGCTCGTCCGCTTCGCTCGAAACGATGAACGCTTCGGCGTCCGGATGCTCGCGATAAAAGCGGTTCACGTGGTTCTTCTGCCCGTGATAGGCCTTTCCCGCAAACGTGCGGAAGCTCTCCGCGTCGTAAATATAGTCCGCCCAATCGCGGATGCTCTCCATCGTCATGCGCGCGCCGTAATGCGACTTCAGAAGCGGAATCAGACAGTCCGGCACGACGCAGTAGCGAAGCGGGATCCCGCGTTCCTTCGCGTCCGCTTCGTTTGCCTTGCATGCCGCTTCAAAATCCCCCGCGCCCAAAGGCACGGTATAGCAATCGCCGTATGCGCCGTAGTTTGCGCGGATGCACAGCATGCCCTCGACGATCGCGTAATACGACACGTAGATATCGCGCCACTGATACACAGCGCCGATCGTATTGTCGCAGATGCCGCAGGCAAATATTTCAAAATACGGTGTCAGCGCCGAAATGTTCTCACCTGTAATTCGTTCGTATGCAATCATAAATTCTCCCCTGTTTTTTCAGTATACCATATTTTTTTGATTTGTGAAGCCCGAAACATTGACGCGCGGCAAAAAAGCGTGTAAAATAGCCGGGTATGGAACAGAAAAATCAATTCAAACTGATCGCGTTCGATCTGGACGGAACGATCTGCAATACGCTTTCGGACATCGCGTCCTCCTTAAACCGCGCGCTTGCCGCGCTGGGCTTTCAGACCTACTCGGACGACGGCGTTTCCGGACTGATCGGAAAAAGCATCGTCTGGATGTGTCAGCATGCCGTACCGCAGGACCGTCCGGAAGCCTGGACTGACGTACGCGACGGATTCCTGATCGACTATGCCGAGCATCTGTGCGACACGACCGTGCCGTACCCCGAAATGCCGGAGCTGTTGCATGCGTTAAAAGATCGCGGCATGACGCTTGCGATCGTTACAAATAAGCCCGATCCTCATGCGAAAAAGATGATCCGCACGCTCTTTCCGGAAGACGGGCTGTTTGCCCGCGTGCAGGGACAATGCGCGGATTATCCCGTAAAGCCCGATCCGACCATGCTGGACGTCGTGCGAGAATCGCTTGGCTTTTCCCGCGAGGAAACGCTGTATCTCGGCGACATGGACGTCGACCTGCAATTTGCGAAAAATGCCGGTCTAAAGTGCGTCGGCTGCGGCTGGGGCTATCGCGGCGAAGCGTTCTTAAAGGAGGCGGGCGCAGAACACGTGATCTCACATCCGCTGGAGCTTTTGGAGATCATCGACAAGCTGTGATCCCCCTCATCAGCCGCCTTCGGCGGCAGCTTCTCCACCCCAATCGGGGAGAAGCCTCTATCTGGTCAAACACACAAAAGCGGCAGACAATTCGCCTGCCGTTTCGCTTTTGATCGTTCAGTGCGTTCCGCCGCACGCTTCATAGACCGGGTTGAATACATCCTCCGGTATCTGCACGAAATACCATGCCAGCGGCTGATACCCGACAAAGCCCCCCTCGATCAGTCTGAGCCTGACGGTCGTCCCGTCATTCATGGAAAGCGTCAGATGCGCCTGATGGGGCGTATCGTAAACCGTCGTGTAGTCGTTTTCCGGATCGCTCCAATTGCCGTCCGGATCCCACATGTTGAGAAAAGCGCAGGCGTCGAGCTGATCCAAAAACGCTTCCCACACGTCCGCATCGAGATCCGCCGTCTGCACATTTCCGAGCCCGTTGTCCCAGTCGGAATGGGTTTCAAACCGCACGGATTCCGTGCGCTCCGAAAGCTGCAGCCGGTCCTCAAACAGATCCTTTCCCGTCCTCAGCGTGATGCCGTTCAGACAGTCGAAGAACTGGATCCAAACGACCGGCTCCCCGTTTTCGTCTTCAAATCCGCCGCGGATGCAGATGCGGAATCCGTCGTCGTAGCCGTTTACGGTATACACCTCGCCCGAGACGTTCGACGCAAGCTCCGTCGCGTATTCGTCCTGTGTGGACCACTCGTTGATGTTGCCCTTGGCGGTTCCGATACGCTCTCCGACAAGCGTCTCCAGCGGCTTCGCGTCCTCGCCGAAGTATTCCTCCGCCTGCGTATAGATGTGCCCCTTGTAAACCACAAGCGCAATCATGTCGCGTTCAACCGCCCCGTCCGAGGGCTCTTCCAGCTCGACCGCCGGAATGAATACGCCTTCCGGCTGCTCCTGCGCAAGCTTCGCTTCCCCGTTCCGCGCGCTGCGGGCAAGGATCGGAACGGCAACTCCCGCCCCAATGAGCAGGCATGCCGCCGCTGCTGCGATCCACAGGAAGCGGCTGCCGGTTTTCTTTTTCGCCTTCACTGCGGCGTCCGCATTCTCAATCAGTTTCTTGTCAATGCCGCCGACGGCGTCCAACAGTTCATGTTCTTTCATACGGTGTAACCTCCCTTTTCCAGATACGCTTTCAGTTCCGCTCTCATTCGGAACAGCATGGTCTTGACCTTGCTTTGCGAAAAACCGTTCGCCGCGGCGATCTCCGATACCGAATCAAAATACCAGTACCGCCGGACAAAAACCCGCTGTCGATCCTCCGGGCAGGTTTTCAGATATGCGTTAATAAGCCGCCCGAGCTCGCGCGCTTCTGTTTCGGCTTCCACATCCTGCGCCGTCGGAATGCATTCCTGCATTTCCTCTGTCAGTTCACAATAGACCGCGTATCGCTTCTGCCGCTTGTTTCGCTTGCATTCGTTCAGCGCGATGTGTCTTAGGATGCGTCCGACAAACGCAAACAGGTAATCCCTCGGCTCATGCGGCGGGATCCTGTTCCATGTCTCCCGATAGGCGTCGTTCTCGCATTCCTCCGCCGTCTCCCAATCGTTCAGTATGCGATACGCAATGCCCCTGAGCCTTGAACCGTATTTGTCCGCCGTCTCTTTGATCGCGTCTTCGTTTCTGTTGAGATAGAGCTCCACGATCTGACTGTCGTCCATGCTCTGTTCCTCCTTTCCGTCACATGTGCGTCTTCACCCTATACAGCAACGATTTTGCCTTGCAGGTTACATCTTTTTTAATTTTCATCTGTCGTACGCGCGGCAAAGGAAAGCGGCAGACAAATCGTCTGCCGCTTTTCGTTATGTTCTTCAGTTGTTCACAACCAGCAGCATGCCCATAGCGGGAACCGTCACGTCGCCGGACAGCGTCCCGGTCGGATTTGCCGTGATCGTGTCGCCGTTGATCAGCACGCTCCAATCGCCTTCCGGCAGCGTATAGCCGATCTCCGCGTCATGCGGGTTGATGACCGCGATCGCAACGACCGCGCCGTCTGCGGTATAGGTCGCAACGATCGACGCGTCGGAAAGCACCTCGCAATCCACGTCCGCGCCGCGCAGAAAGCTCCACGCCTTGCGGATCTCAATGAGTCCCTTGTACCAGTCGCGCGTATTCACGACGAGGCTGCCGGGCACAAGCGCGTCCCAGTCAAGATTGTTGATCGCGTCGGACGCGTTGTAGCTGTTGCCGTTGCCGCCCTTACTGCGCAGCATTTCCTCACCTGCGAGCATAAACGGCGTGCCCTTAGAGATCATGACGATCGCCGAGCCGAGACGGACCATCGCCGCCTTCTGCTCATCGGTTGCGTCGGGGTTTGCGTTGGAGATCTTGTCCCACAGCGTGCGGTTGTCGTGCGAGGACATATAGTTGATGACCATTGCGTCGTTGACCTTCCACGACTGCGTATTGCCCTTGCCGCCCTCAATGCCGAACGCCACGTTCGTCGCACGCGCCTTTGAGGGATCGCCGCTGATGTAGCCCTGATCCTTCTCGTTGAAGACGCTGCCCTTCAGACCGTCGCGGATCGCGTCGTTGAAGACCGCGACGCCGCCTGCCGCGCCTTCGCTTGCCTTAACCTCGTGGATGTTCGCCTGGATCGCCTGCAGATTCGTTCTGAGCGTGGACGTGCCGCCGGTCCAGCCCTCGCCGTAAATGATCGCCTTCGGATTGATCGCGTGCAGCGCTTCCTCCACCGCCTGCATCGTTTCGATGTCGTGCAGGCCCATCAGGTCGAAGCGGAAGCCGTCGATGTGGTATTCGGTCGCCCAGTAGCTGACCGAATCCACCATGAACTTCCGGAACATCACGCGGTCGGACGCAGTCTCGTTGCCGCAGCCGCTGCCGTCGGAGTTATCGCCGTTTGCCTTGTAGCGATAGTAGTAATACGGCACGATCTTGTTGAAGTTCGCGTTCTTGTCGAAGGTGTGGTTGTAAACGACGTCCATGACGATCGCAAGCCCGTTATCGTGCAGCGCCTGCACCATCTGCTTGAATTCGTTTACGCGAACCTCGCCGTGATACGGATCGGTCGAATAGCTGCCCTCCGGCGCGTTGTAGTTCTTCGGATCGTAGCCCCAGTTGAACTGCGGTTTGTCGCTCGACTCGTCGACTGTTGCGTAGTCGTAGACCGGCTGCAGATGGATGTGCGTGACGCCGAGGTCCTTGATGTAATCCATGCCGACCGGCTCACCGGAGGCGTTCTTAAGCCCCGTTTCGGTAAAGGCAAGATACTTGCCCGGGTACTTCGAATCCGCAATGCGGTTCGAAAAGTCGCGGACGTGGACCTCCCAGATGATCGCGTCCTGATAGGTTTCGAGATCATCATAATAAGTATCATCCGCCCATCCCTCGGGATCGGTGGCATCGAGGTCAATGACCATGCCGCGGTCTCCGTTTACGCCGAGCGCTTTCGCGTACGGGTCGGTCGTTTCCTGCGTGCCGACCGCCGTGGTGACGGTGTAGGTGTAGTATGTGCCGCTGCCGACGGGCTGCGTGCTCGTCCACACGCCCTTCTCCGCCTTCTCCATATCGACGGAAGAGAACGCTTCGCCGCCGTTGCCCGCCTCAAAGAGGTTCAGCACCACGCGGCTTGCCGTCGGCGCCCAGACCTTGAATGTCGTTGTGCCGTCAGCTCCGATGACCGCGCCGAGATCGTCGCCGTCATAGGTCCAGTTTTCGATGAAGTCCTTTGAATCGAAGATGCCCGTCGGGATCGCGGTCGTCTTCTCAAAGCCCTCGATCTCCACGTCGTAGAGCTTCGTGACGTCGATCTCCTCCTTGAGCTTGATCGTGCCCATCACGACCTCGTTTCCGAGGCTCGACAGGCTTTCGATCTCGACCTTGCGGTCGCCTTCATACACCGCGATCTGATCGAGCGATTCGATGCGGATCGCAGGGGTCACGCTGTACTTGATCTCGTCCTTCGAAACGATCCCGATAAAATTGACTGCTTTCTTCTGCATAAGTGTCGCTCCGCCGTCGTTGCTGTAATAGATCTCCGCTTCCTTATCAACAAGATAGATCTCGGTATCGCCGTCCATCTTCGCAAAGCGGTCACCGTCGTAGACCTTCGTTGCCTCGCCCCAGGACTTGCCGCCCGGATCGGAGCAGTTGATGCGCACGATGAAGCCGACCTCCTCAATGTCCTTCGGCACGTTGATCATGCACTTTGCGCCGTACGCGCACGGATACATTTCATAGCCCCTGCCTTCCGCGCCCGGGAACCACATCCACATGTCGCTTGTCGCAAAGTTGATCGTTTCCGACTTCCAATAGACGGTCAGCTGATTCATGCCCTCCTCTTTCGGCAGGAAGTATTCGTCCGCCGCAGGTTCCGGCTCGACCGGTTCCGGCTCGTTCGCAGGCGCCTCGGTCGGTTCCGCGACAGGCACTTCGGTCGGCTGTTCCGTTGCCTCAGCCTGCTCGTTTCCCGTCTGTCCGCATGCAAACAGACCAAAGACCATCAAAAGCGCCAAAAAACACGCGATCCATCTCTTTTGCATCGATTTTCCTCCTTCTCGGCGTCGTGCGTCGATATATAGATAGTATATCATACTGTTTCAATGCAGACAATATATTTTCCGCGGATTGATGTATTTTGAATCGGCGCAAAAAACGCTTGACAATCGCACACTCCGTTTGTATACTATATATAATCTGTACGGGAGGTACGAACGGGTATGTCGATCGGCAATCGCTTTGCGTGTTGTTGTATCGGCAGAGGTATGCCCGTTTGCGCGCTCGGATAGGATCGTCTGTCGTTCTGCCGGGAGGTCTGCGGGCTTTCCGGCTTTTTGTTTTGCACCGGCATACAAACAAAATCATACTTTATTCGGGAGGAAATCACATGAACGTGTACACATCCGCAGATCAGCTGATCGGAAACACGCCGCTTTTGAAACTCACCCATATCGAACAGACCGAAGGGCTCGAGGCACGGCTTTTCGCCAAGCTCGAGTATCTGAATCCCGCAGGCTCGGTGAAGGACCGCATCGCAAAGGCGATGCTCCTGGACGCCGAAGAAAAGGGGCTTTTGAAACCCGGGTCGATCATCATCGAGCCGACCTCCGGCAACACCGGCATCGGGCTTGCGGCGGTCGCCGCCGCGCGCGGATACCGCGCGATCATTGTCATGCCCGAAACCATGAGCATCGAACGCCGGCGCATGATGCGCGCATACGGTGCGGAGCTCGTTTTAACGCCCGGTTCGGAGGGCATGAAGGGTGCGATCGCAAAGGCGAACGAGCTTCAAAAGGAGATCCCGAACGCGATCATTCCCGGGCAATTTCAAAATCCCGCGAACCCGAAGGCGCATTACGACTCGACCGGACCGGAGATCTTTCGCGACACGGACGGCAGGGTCGACGTCTTCGTCGCGGGCGTCGGCACCGGCGGCACGATCACGGGCGTCGGCAGGTATCTCAAAGAGCAGAACCCGAACGTGAAGATCGTTGCTGTCGAGCCTGCCTCCTCCCCCGTGCTTTCGGGCGGAATACCCGGCGCGCACAAGATCCAGGGCATCGGCGCGGGCTTTGTGCCGGACGTGCTCGACACGGCTGTCTATGATGAGATCATCCCCGTCGAAAATGAGGACGCGTTTGCGGCGGCGCGGCGCATCGGAACGCTGGAGGGTGTGGCGGTCGGCATCTCCGCCGGCGCGGCGGCGCACGCGGCGATCCTGCTTGCAAAGCGTCCGGAAAACGTCGGAAAGAACATTGTTGTGCTGTTCCCGGACGGCGGTGACCGTTATCTTTCCACAGCGCTCGTTGAGGACTGAAGATGGAACACGATTTGAGAGAATTGCTCGGGCATATCGCAGACACGCTGCGGGACGCGGACAAGGGACATTCCGGCGCGAACGATTTCAGCGCGTTCAAAAGCCGAGCGGAATCCATGACGGACCGGCTGATCGACGCGATGTTTCCGCGGCATGCCGAAAAACCGATCATGCGGGAGCAGGCGCTGTTTGAGGCGGCGGATCATCTGGACGCAATTTTACACGCGCTGTCCTATGACGACAAGCGTGCCGATGCGGTGACACGCGTGCTGATCGAAGCGCTCCCGGAGGTCTTCCGCGTGCTCAAAACCGACCTTTTGGCGGCGTATATCGGCGATCCCGCGGCAAAGGGCGTCGATGAGATCATCCTCTGCTATCCGGCGTTTTTCGCGATCGCAACCTTCCGGCTTGCGCACGTGCTGTATCGGGAAGGCGTGCCGCTGCTGCCGCGCGTCATGACGGAGTACGCGCATCGAAAAACCGGCATCGACATTCACCCGGGCGCAACGGTCGGCGAATCGTTCTTCATCGACCACGGCACCGGCGTCGTCATCGGCGAGACCGCGACCATCGGCAGCGGCGTCAAGATCTATCAGCACGTCACGCTCGGCGCAAAGAGCTTCGATACCGACGAAGACGGTATGCCCGTGAAAGGCCTGAAGCGCCATCCGGACATCGGCGACCGCGTGGTCATCTACGCCGGCGCAACGATCCTCGGCGGCGAAACGCGAATCGGAAATGACTGCGTCATCGGCGGCAGCGTGTGGCTGACGCACTCGGTGGAAGCCGGCAAGATGGTCCTTGCCCGCGCCGCGGTCACGGATTCCACGCTGAAAAGGGATATTATGCAGCCAACCCTACCGGAAGACAGCGCGATGCTCTAAACATTCGGTCTGATGAAATTCTTCATCAGACCGGTTTGCAGTCCCCGCCTATGCATCGAAGATGCACCGGGCGGCGGGAACTGAAAGGAGTCAAATTCACCGCACATGTCGCTGAATTTGACGGATTGATTTCCCATTCTTTCCGTGCGGTTTCCGTGCGCGCGTTTACAACGTGCCTGTACTGTAAAAAAGCGTACCGGTTTTTCGGTACGCTTTGTCATATTCGGTTTCAGTCGTCGATCGGCTCGGGGTCGTCGAGGGGTTTGATCTTTTTGCGGTAAAGCCTTTTGAACAGCAGCGCCGCCACGATCAGTGTGATGAATTCCGAGATCGGGAACGCCCACCAGATGCCGTCGACGTCCTTGGTAAGCCACGCAAGAAGCGCCGCGACCGGCAGCAGCACCAGAAGCTGACGCTGTAAGGATGTGATCGCGCCGTATAGGCTCGTATCCGTCGCGCCGAACGCGGTCGAGAACGAAATGCCCGCCGCGGCAAAGACAAAGCCGATCGAGATGATCCTTAAAGCCCGGTCCGCGACCGCGCGCATTTCATCGGATACGTCAAAGAGATGCATCAGCGGATCCGCAAAGAACTGGAACAGCAGCGTGCCGAACAGCATGAACACGCAGCAATAGATCAAAAGCATTTTAAATGCCCGCATAAACCTTGCGCGGTTTCGCGCGCCGAAGTTATACCCGAGGATGCTCATCGCCGCGTTGGTCAGCCCGAACACCGGCATAAAGATGATCGACTGGAGCCGGAAATACGTGCCGAACGCACCGACGTACAGGTTTGCGTAATCGCCGTTCGGGTCGCGTGTGGCAAGATGATAGCTGCCGAGCGTGCCGAGAATCGTATTCATGCCAAACATCATCAGCGTGCCGACCGCCTGCATCAGAATGGACGGCAGTCCCACGCGGTAGATCTCGTGCACCGTCCGACCTTTGAGCTTCAGATCGGCGGGGCGGATGCGGATCTCGTGCTTTGTGCCGAACAGCAGGATGAACGCAAGGATCATCGACGCAAACTGCCCGGCGATCGTCGCGATCGCGGCGCCCTTCACGCCCATTGCTGGAACCGGACCCCAGCCCAGCACGAACACGCGGTCAAGCACAATGTTGGAGATCGCGCCGGTCAGCTGCATCAGCATGGCGAAGATCGTTTTGCCCTGCGCGGTCATGATGCGCTCGATGCCGCAGGACAGGAACACGCCGACGCAGAGGCTCAGGCAAATCGTCATGTAATGCGTGCCCATCAGCTGCACGATCGGGTCCGCGCTCTGCCAGCGCATATACAGGCCCGACAGCGTCAGTCCGACCACTGTAAATACGGCAGCGGAGATCACAAGGATCACAAGCCCGTTGCCCGCGGCGCGGTTCGCGTCCTCGAAGCGTCTTGCCCCGAGGCGGCGCGAGATCAGCGAATTGATGCCGACCGAGGTGCCGACCGCAACGGAGATCAAAAGCATCTGCAGAGGATTGACGATCGTCAGCGCGGCGATCGCCTTGTCGCCGACCTTGCCGATCAAGTCCGCAGAGTACAGATCGCCGAGGATCCGCATCAGCGCTTCCGGCGCAAGCGAGTCCATGCGCGACACGAACACACTGTCCACAACATTGTACAGCGCCTGCACAAGCATGGACACGATGATCGGCCAGCCCAACGAAAGAAGGAGCCGTCCCTCCGGCTCCGTTCCCATTCTGTTTTTACGATTCGAAGCTTCCATAACAGTTTTATTATAGGGAAGCCTCAAATATATTGCAAGCATTTTATGCGCCGTCGGTGAAATTCATGTCCGTAAGGACAATTCATGACGCCGCAGGCGTCAATTCACGGCGAAGCCAATCCATGTCCGCGGGACAAATCACGACCGTAAGGCCAATTCATTCGTAGGGGTGGATCGCACCCGCTGCGAAGACAGCGGTACGGACGACCGATGGTCGTCCCTACGCGCTTCATGTGCGAACCAATGTACGGCTCCGGCTTGTCCTCACCAGAATTTTCCGACGTACGATTCAAAAACCTTATGGTCGAGCGAAAAGGGACCGACGCCCTCGATTTGTTCGCCTCTGAGATAGTAAAGCCATTTGTCACGGCGATTCAGCGCGATGCTTTCCGCGCGGCTGTAAACGCTCGCGTTGAGGTTCAGCCCGTCTCCGATCTCCTCTGCCATCGCCGCCGTCATCGCTTCAAGACGGTCGAAAGCGTCGATAAAATGCGCCTCCCAGTCCTGTTCCTCCATCGTCTCGTCGTCCAACTGGACGCTGATCGAAAGCATAATCGGATAGCGGGCGAACAGTTCGGGATAGCTCAACGCATACAGCGGAACCCGTTCCTCGCTCTGCTCAAGGTTTTTCCGATATGCATCACTTGCGTCCATATCGGCTTTTTCTTTTTCATTGCTGTAGCTATTGCAGAAATCGCCGAGGAAGCAGAAGCAGTAGCTTCCCCTCTCCCACAGCAGCTCGTCGAAGTATCGCTCAACATAACCGGTAAAAAAATGCGTCCCGATCTGATCCTCGAGCCATTCATACTGCTGATAGGAAAGCGTGCGCATATTGTTCATCGTGCAGGTCATGGTCTGTCCGCAGGCGTCCCGATATGTGATTTCCCACTCATAATAATCCAGTTCGTCCTGAACCAATCCGCAGCCGCACTCCTTGCCGTCGACGTGCTTTTCGACGCGCTCGCTGAGGGTATAGTCGCCGAAGATCTCCCTGAGTTCGCTTTCGTACAGCGTCGGATAATCGTCCGTATAAACCCGGTGTTCGACCTTATGCCGGTGTCCGCAGGCGGCGAGCGTCAGCATCATGATACATGCAAGCAAAACCGCAATCGTCCTTTTCATACAGTGCTCCTTCCTATGTCCTTTATGATACAGACAACCGAGAACGGGAAAATGTGACATCCCAATTGAAAACAACTTGTGCCGTTACCGTCCCGTCCTGTCATTCGCGCGTTGATACCGACTGACGGGACGTCGCCCATTATATCGTTGCTATTATTATTTATTTCCCCGCCGTTTCACGGTGGGGGGTGGGTCGTCTCACGAGGGGGACCCCCACCGTCTCACGGCGGAGGGGTACGCCGTCACGCGGCGATCAGCGCGCAAACGCGATCTCGTACTGCTCGTTCGTGTGATAGGTGATTTCAAGCTTCAGCCCGTCCGGAAGCGTCAGCATTCCGGTATAGCCCTTTGCCGTCGGGTTCAGGACCGCCTGCTCCGCAAGTGTGTCGGCGTAGCCGTTTTCGGCAAGGAAAGGCTTCCATGCGTTCTCTGCCTGCTCGGCGGCTACGCTGTCAAACAGAGCGCAGGAAAGCGCATACGCTTCGCCCGTGCGGCTGTCGAATTGCACGGACAGGCAGTAGACCCGCCCGTCATCGGCGTTATAGTACGCCTGCGCGCACCAGAGCGCAAGTTTTGCGCCGGTATCGGTGTTGTAAAAATCTCGCAGCGTCACGGTATAGCGGCTCCTCTTCAGCACGGTATCCGCGGATTCGCCGGTTACAAGCTTTCCGGTCGGCGCGTGCACGGCGAGCGTATCGGTCCAGAGGTCTTTGATCTTTTCCGTGATCTCGGCTTCGCTCATTTCACCGGGCATAACCGCGCGTTCCTCGCCCTGCCGCTCGCACTGCAAAAACAGTGAAATACGCGTATGGAACGACAGCGGCGCGCCTATGCCGTTTGCGCTGATGATGCTGACAGCCTCGTATTCCGGATCGTCGTACAGCGCTTTTTCGGACAGCGCGAAGATCCCGCGGTTCAAAAGAACGAGCAGAAACGCGACGAGAACGGTGCCGGCTGTGAGCGCGATATAGGCGATGCGCGTCCGCGTTTCACGGTCGCGGTTTGCAAACAAACGAAGTTTTTTCATTCGTCCCCGTCCCCCTTTCCGCGCTGATAGAGCGGTACGTCGAACCAGACGAGCGTGCCCTCGCCCACCTTGCTTTCAAAGTGCAGCGTGCTGCCGTGAAGCTTGGCGATCCTGTTGCCGACGGCAAGTCCGAGCCCCGCGCCGTGCTGTGCGCGCGCGCGGGATTTGTCGACCATGAAGAACGCTTCGGTGATGCGGGAGATCTCCTCCTCCGGGATGCCGATGCCCTCGTCGCGCACGGAGATCTTGTAGCGTCCGTTCTCGCGGCGTCCGGAGAGTGTGATCGTTTTGCCGGGCGAGCTTGCCTTTCGCGCGTTGTCGATCAGGTTCTGTACAAGCGTTAAAAGCAGGTCCTTTTCGTACATAATGATCTGCTGTTCGATGTCATAGTTGAAGGTCAGCTCCGCCTTTTCGAGCATCGGCGTGACGACCGCCACGACGTGCCCGAGCGCGCGCCGCGCGTAGCCGCGGATCAGCTTGAACTCGTTTTTGTCGAGCACGATGAGGTCCATGAGCTTTAATGACATCGCTTCGAGCCGCTTACCTTCGGTGAAGATGAAGTTTGCCGCCATGAAGGCGTCCTCCTCGTCGAGCTCGGTGCTTCGAAGCATGTCGGCATATCCGATGATCGACGTCATCGGGGTCTTGAGCTCATGCGAGAAGTTCGCGACAAAGTCCTTCTGCTGTTTGGCGTTCTGTTCGAGCGCATCGACCTTCTGCTCGATCGAGCCGGTCATGTCGTTGAACGCGACGGTGAGGTCTCCGATCTCGTCGAGTGTGGTGACGCGCGCGCGGCGCGTATAGTTGCCGCCGCCGATGACCTGCGTAAAACGCTGCAGGCGCCGAAGCGGTTTTGTGGTGAAGTAGGAGATCAGCAGCATCGCCGCGATCGAGACCGCAACGGTGATAATATGCAGGATCGTGACCGAACGGATCTGCTCTGCGCGCAGCCGCATAAGGTCGGTCGCGTCGTACCGCACGGAAAGAAAGTAGTTCTGCCCGCCGATCGACACGCAGCCCGCCGTGTCCAGTACCGTACGCTCGCCGTCCTTCAGAAGGCGGTACGCAAAGCGCCGGACGCGCAGCTCCGAAAACGGGAGCGTTTCCGGAAAATCATCGGTTGCTGCGGTGAGAAGATGCGCGTCCGTATCATAGAGCGCGCAGGGTGATTCCACGCCCTGATTCGAGCCCGCGCGTTTTAAGATCTCTGCGTACATATCCGGCGAGGCTGTATTGTAGTAGAGATAGATGCCGTAAAGCTCCGCTTCCATGGCGGAAGCAAGCGCCGAATAATCCGCAACTGCCGCCTGCACGCGAAAACGAAGCGCTGTTTCAAAGCTCTGCGCGATCAGGATTTGTCCTGCCACGCCGAACAACAGCGCTACGATCAGTACGGTGCATATGCAGATTTTCAGTGCAAATCTCATGTCTCCTCTGGAATGTCCAGTCGATAGCCGATCTTATGGACCGTCTTGATGCGGTCCTGCCAGCCTAATTTTCTGCGAAGGCGCTGTACATGGCTGTCCAGCGTGCGCGTCTCACCGATATAGTCCGTCTCCCACACGCGCTCGAACAGCGTTTCGCGGAACAGCGCGGTGTTGGGGTTTTGTACGAACAGAACCAAAAGGTCAAATTCCTTGCGCGTCAGCTCAACGCGCTTGCCGTCCTGATAGACGTCGCGCGCGTCAAGGTCGATCAGAAGGTCCAGGCACTGGATCATGCCCTGGCTCTTGTTGTAGCGGCGCAGGACCACCTCGATGCGAGCCAGAAGCTCCACGATCTCGAACGGTTTTACGATGTAGTCCTCCGCGCCGAGCTTCAGACCTTTCACGCGGTCGTTCAAATCGCTCTTTGCCGTCAGGAAAATCACCGGGATCCCCATCGGCCGGATAAAGGCGAGCAGATCATAACCGTCGAATTTCGGCAGCATGATGTCCAAAAGAACGAGGTCAAACTGATTCTGTTCCAGAAGGTCGGCCGCCTGCTGTCCGTCATAGGCGCAGGTGCACACGTAACCCTGCCGCGTCAGATTCATGCGGATCAGGTTTGCGATCGGTTCTTCGTCATCCACGATCAGGATCTTTATCATATTCCCATCCTCCGATTCCCTGTTCTGGAAATCATTGTAACATTCAAATGCGGACAAAATGTAACACGCGTGTTGCGAACATGTGATTTTTGCGGTTTTTTTACAATTATTGCCGCATTCTCACGCTGCGCGGCGTCCGCTTCGGTTTCAGTGTCAGTATATCACATTCCGCGCCGTTCGTCAAAGCTTACCTGTCGACAAAGAACCTTGCAAACCGCGCAGGGAAAGCGTATAATGAGCGTATGAACTGGTATTATCATTCGCGTGATCCGCATTACAAGACCCCGTTCGGGGCAGTCAGAACCAACGAAACCGTCTCATTCCGAGTCGACGGCGCGCCGAGCGCCATGGTCGAGCTGTTGGTGTATCCGCCGGATGGGCCCGTTTCGATCCCGATGTATTGGGACGGCGCATCCTACCGCGCGTCGTTCACGGCGCCGAAAACGCCGTGCCGCATGGGCTACGGCTTCCGCATCGACGGCAGATACTTCGGCGCCGAAAGCGGCGAAGCGTCCTTTTCCGATACGCCGAAAACCTACGGGCTGACCGTCTACGACGGCGCGTTTGAAACGCCGGAATGGTTCCGCCGCGCCGTCGTCTATCAGATCTTTCCGGACCGCTTCTTCTGCTCCGACCGTGAGCGGTTTTTGCGTGCGGCAGCGGACTACCGCGCGACAGGACGCCCGATCTTCACGCATGCGAGCTGGGACGAAACGCCGTATTATCAGCCGCACGGCGGCGCAAAGGAATACGCGCCGGACGACTATTTCGGCGGAGATCTCAATGGCATCACGGAAAAGCTTCCGTACATCGCCTCTCTCGGCGTCACATGCATCTATCTGAACCCGATCTTTGCCGCGCACTCAAACCACCGCTACAACACGGCAGATTACCGTTCGATCGACCCGCTGCTCGGCACGGAGGACGATTTCAAAGCGCTGTGCGACGCTGCAAAGGCATGCGGCATACGCATCGTGCTCGACGGCGTCTTTTCCCACACCGGCGACGATTCAATCTATTTCGACCGCTACGGGCGCTACGGAACGCACGGCGCGTGTGAAAGCAAAGACTCTCCCTACTACCCCTGGTACCGGTTCTACGACTATCCGACGACCTACGAATGCTGGTGGAACTTCGAAACGCTGCCCGACGTTGAGGAGACCGAACCGAGCTATACGGAATTCATTCAGGGCGAAAACGGCGTGCTCAAAAAATGGCTGTCGCTCGGCGCGTCCGGCTGGCGGCTGGACGTTGCGGACGAGCTGCCCGATTCGTTCATTCGCGGCGTTCGCCGCTCGATCAAAAGCTTCGATCCCGACGCGGTTCTCATCGGCGAGGTCTGGGACAACTGTGCAACGAAATACGGTCCGGAGGGCCGCCGCGGCTACGTCAACGGCGACGAGCTTGACGCCCCGATGAACTATCAGTTCCGCGAACCCGCGATCGAATTCTTAAACGGACGCAGGGACGCGTACTGGTTTGCCGAAACGCAGAACAGATTGCTCGAGGACTATCCGAAGCCGTTTATGGACGCTTGCCTGAACCTATTGGGTTCGCATGACACCGAGCGTGTTCGCACGGCTTTGACCGGCATTCCGGATGCGAGAACGCTTACGCGCAAGCAGCAGCTTGCGCATCACCCGGACGCGGCGACGCTTGCGCACGCGTCAAAGCGGCTGATTCTCGGCTACGCGCTGATGGCGGTGCTGCCCGGCGTGCCGTGCATCTATTACGGCGACGAGGCCGGCATGACCGGCATGTCCGACCCATTAAATCGCGGCACGTTCCCGTGGGGACGCGAAAAAAACGCGCTGACCGAACAGGTCCGGTCGCTGATGAAGCTGCATAACGGAAGCGATGCGATCAAAAACGGCAGCACGCGCATTGCCGCCGTCGGCAAGCAGACGGTCGCCGTGATCCGCCAAAGCGAACAGGAAACGCTGATCCTGCTTGCGAACGCTTCCGACGCCGCAGTCCGCACGGTGCTCTTCCCGGGGCTGTTCCGCGAAGGACCGGACGCGGACGCGCCGCTCGATCTGTCCGGTACGTACGTTTCAAAGGACGGCGAGGTCTTCACGGCGCGCAGTTCGCTGACGCTCACCGTGCCCGCAAACGGGTTCATGATCCTGCGAAAATCGTAAGCGTCACGAAAATATCACAATCCGCTGTTGAAAAACGGGGAAAATATTGTTATACTGATCCCACCGAACAAACAAAGGAGAAAAAGCCATGACCATCACGAAAGATATGAACATCCGTAAGATCATCGAGGTCGACGAAGACCTCGCAGGCATTCTGATCGCATCCGGCATGCATTGTCTCGGCTGCGCGATGTCGCACTTTGAGAATCTCGAAGAAGCCTGCGCCGTTCACGGCATCGACGCCGACGCGCTCTGCCGGGATCTCAACGATTACCTCGAAAGCAAAGCAAACTGAGACAAATCAAACCGCCCTGCCGACCCCGGCGGGGCATTTTTACAATTGCATGCAATTCAAATGCCATTCACGAAACTGAATGGATGCTTGCATAACTACCCTCCCGTCGGGCTGCGCCCGCCACCCTCCCTGACAAGGGCGGGTAGATCGCTTGCTCAAACCTTACCTCCACCTGATGGGGGAGGCGGCAGCCGAAGGCTGACGGAGGGAGAGAAAAAGTAGAAAACTATGAACGAACGTGCAAAACAATGGAATCGGTTTATCACCGAGATCTGTATGCGTGATCGCGCTTCTCTGAACGAACGGCAGCGCGATGCGGTCATCTGCTTTTGGTACGACGCGGAGATGCAGAACGGCGGGCATTCCGCCTATTTTGACAGCGATCCGATCGCCGCGCCCGAAGAAGCGGAGTCTGCGATCCGCAGGATCGGAGGCGACGCGATCGCCGACAATTTCCGAAAAGCGGCGGAGACGGGCGCATCCGGCGACTGGGAGGAAACGGACAGCGCGTATTTCGCGTTCCTGCCTTCCCTTTCTGACCTTCTGATGGACCATGTCGCGCTCCATGCCGACGAGATCCTGAACCGGTAAATGCTATGGCAAATATAATCCGTTTACATTCGATCGACGACCCTGCGCTCGACGTGTACGCGCGGCTCACGGAAGCGCAGATCCGAAACCGCCTCGAGCCTGAAAAGGGCGTGTTTATCGCGGAAAGTCCGAAGGTGATACGCCTTGCGCTGGACGCGGGCTTTGAACCCGTGTCCTTTCTCATGGAAGAAAAGCACATCGAGGGCGACGCAAAGGACCTGCTTCTGCGCTGTCCGGACGCGCCGGTCTATACCGGCAGCCGGGAAATGCTGCGGTCGCTGACAGGTTACGCGCTCACCCGCGGCGTGCTCTCCGCCATGAAAAGAAAACCCCTGCCCGCTTTGGATGCGGTACTTGACGGCGCGAAGCGCGTCGCAGTGCTTGACGGCATCGTGGACGCGTCGAACCTCGGCGCGATCGTGCGAAGCGCCGCGGCATTGAACATCGATGCGGTGCTCTTTACCCCGACCTGCTGCGATCCCTTGAACCGGCGCGCGGTTCGGGTCAGTATGGGCACGATCTTTCAGGTGCCGTGGACGGTGCTGCCGCAGGATGGTCTTGCGCTTTTGCGTGACCGCGGCTTCAATACCGCCGCGATGGCGCTGGTCGACGATTCGCTTTCGATGGACGATCCGCGTCTCAAAGCATGCGAAAAGCTTGCGGTCGTGCTCGGCACGGAGGGCGACGGACTCAGCAAAGAAGCGATCGCCGCCTGCGATTATACGGTAAAGATCCCGATGGCGCACGGCGTGGATTCCTTAAACGTCGCTGCGGCAAGCGCCGTCGCGTTCTGGGAGCTTCGAAGGTAAGCCCTATGTATCTCGAAACATTCACTCTGCCGATCGAAAAGGAAGAAGCGCTGATCGAAGCCCGCATGCGGGAAAACGACAGCGGCTACGGCTATATCGACAACATCTATCCATGTGAGATCTTCCATCACAAGGAGCTTTCCGAGATCGGCTTTGCCCGCGTAACGATATTTTACGGCGGCAACGGCTCCGGCAAGAGCACGCTTTTGAACCTGATCGCTGCCAAGCTCGGCTTGAACCGCGTCGCGCCGTTCAATTCCAGCGAGCTGTTCGACGCGTACGCGCAAAGCTGCCGCTATTCGTGCGGCACGGACGACGAGGGCTTCCCCGAACGCATTCCGAACGGCAGCCGGATCATCACGAGCGACGACGTATTCGATTACATGCTTGCCGTCCGCGCCAACAACGAGGAGATCGCGGACACGGTCGAGCGCGGTAAGGCGGAATACGCGCGGATCAAGTTCGGGGAGAACGTCGTGCTGCACAGCATGGACGATTACGAAGCGCTGCGTCTGCAGGTGCAGGCGCGCCGGAAAACGCTCTCGCGACGGATGTTTCTGCGCAAATTCGCGGGTACGGAAGTGAAGCTTTCGAGCAACGGTGAAACGGCGCTCGAATACTTTGAAGAGAAGCTCAAAAACGACACGCTGTACTGTCTGGACGAGCCGGAGAACAGCATGTCGCCGAAAATGCAGCTGGAGCTTCTTAAGCTGCTCGAAAAAATGGCGCGGTATTGCGGCTGCCAGTTCATCATCGCGACGCACTCGCCTTTCTTACTCGCCATGTCCGGCGCGCGCATCTACGATCTGGACGTATCGCCCGTCACGATCAAAAACTGGTGGGAGCTGGAGAACACGAGGATCTATTATCAGTTCTTCGAAAAGTACCGGCATCTGTTTGAGGAATAAAACAGGGCTTCTGCGGAATGCGGAAGCCCCTTGTTTTTGATCCGTTTTACTCGACGCCTTTCATGATCCTTGTCCCGATCCACAGGAACACGATCATGCCGACGATCAGAACGATCGGCGCCGCGATCATGCTCCAAAGGCCACAGAGCGCGCTCAGCGCGGGAGCCGCCGCGACCAGCGCAACGACCTTTGCAAGCCCCGTCATATATGCCCTGACGTTTTTCGGCTTCACGGACGCCCTTGCGCGGAACGGCACAAGCCGATACTCCTTCGTCCAAGCCATCAGTCCGGCATAGAGAAGCAGCGCAGCCGTAAAAATGCCCATCAGGATCGAATACCCGTATTCCACGGAAAGCCCCTTTCAGTTCAAAAGCTCGTACTGTGAATTGTAGATCTCAGCGTAGAAGCCGTTCTTTTCGAGAAGCTCCTTATGCGTGCCCTGTTCCACGATCGAGCCGTTGTTGACGACAAGGATCGTGTCCGCGTCGACGATGGTGGACAGGCGGTGCGCAATGACAAAGCTCGTGCGGTCCTTCATGAGATCGTCCATTGTGCGCTGGATCAAAATCTCGGTACGGGTGTCGACGTTGCTGGTCGCCTCGTCGAGGATCAGGATCGGACGGTTTGCAAGATAGGCACGGGCGATGGTGAGGAGCTGTTTCTGCCCGCCGGAGATGTTCGTCGTCTCCTCGTTGATGACGGTGTCGTAGCCCTTTGGAAGTGAGCGGATGAACCGGTCGACGTGCGCGCGCTTTGCCGCCTCGTGCACCTCTTCTTCCGTCGCATCGGGTCTGCCGTAGGCGATGTTGTCGTAGATCGTGCCACTGAACAGCCACGTATCCTGCAAAACCATCGAGAAGACGCTTCGCAGCGCGTTTCTGGGCATTTTCATAACGTCCTTGCCGTCGACAAGGATCCGCCCGCCGTCGACGTCGTAGAAGCGCATGAGAAGGTTGACGATCGTGGTCTTGCCGCCGCCGGTCGGTCCGACGACGGCGACCTTTTCGCCCGCGTGCACGTTGATCGTCAGTCCCTTGATCAGCGGCTGTTTCGGGTCGTAGGAGAAGTCGACGTTTTCAAACCGCACGTTGCCCTTGCCCTCCGGCGCGGTCTCCTCCGTGACTTCCGTCATTTCCTCTTCATCGAGCATTTTATAGACGCGCTCGGCAGACGCGATCGTATGCTGCAGCATGGAAAAGCCCTGCGCGATACTCTCGAGAGGACCCGCAAACATGCGTGCGTAGAGCACGAACGCCACGATCGTGCCGACGCTCATGCCGAACAGGTTGTTGGCGACGAAGATGCCGCCGATGATGCAGATCGCGATATATGCAATGTTATTCGAAAGCGCCACGATCGGCTGTACGATCGACGCAAGGAACGTGCCCTTTCGCGCCGCGTCGCGCATGTCGTTGCAGAGCGCCGTCTGGCGTTCACGCTGACGGCCCTCGAGATGGAACGCCTTGACCGTATCGAAGCCCGTGAAGGTCTCCTCGGTCAGCGCGTACATTTCGCCGTTCTTTTTGCGTACTTCGGCGAAGTATTTCTCACTCTTGCCCGCGATCTTTGCCGACAGGATCAGCGAAAGCGGCACAAACACGATGACCGCCGCGGCAAGGATCGGGTTCAGCATAAAGATCAATACGATGATGCCGAGAAGCTTCAGAACGCCGGAGATCAGCGTTTCCAGGAAGCTATGGATCGTCGTTCCCATCGTGGAAACGTCGTCGGTCATGTGCGAGATGATCTCGCCGTTCGGCGTCTGATCGACGTAGCGCACCGGAAGACGGCGGATCTTGTCGCTCATGCGGATACGGATCGCGCAGGTGAAATGTTTCGACACGACGTTGTTCATGATGAGCATTTCGGCGATCGCCGCAAGCGAGCTTCCCGCATACGCCGCGGCGAGCAATATGCACCCGAGCGCAAACGCATGGTTGTCAAAGGTCGCGGGGCTTCCGAGATGCATGGGCTCCCAATAGTCATAGAGCCGGTCGGACAGCGCGGAAAGGATCTTCGGCGTCGCCAGTGACAGCGCGACCGAAATGAGGCTGATGAACGCGCCGAGCACGAGCCAGCCTGCGATCGGCTTTGTGTCCTTCAGAATGCGAAGGACGATTTTTCCGGAGGTTTTCTGCTTTTTCATACCGCTTCACCTCCCAGCTGCGAACGGACGATCTCGCGATAGACCCTGCACGACTTCACAAGCTCCTCGTGCGTACCGCTGCCGACAATGCTGCCCTGTTCGAGGACGAAGATGCGGTCGCAGCGCATAGCGGTCGCGGCGCGCTGTGTGATGATGATCTGTGTTTTACCCGCAAGATAGCGGTTCAGACTCTTTCTGAGCTTGCTCTCGGTCAGATAATCGAGCGCGGAAAAGCTGTCGTCAAACACGTAGACCGACGCGGGCTTCAGGATCGTTCGCGCAATACTGATGCGCTGCTTCTGTCCGCCCGAAATGTTTGCGCCGGACTGCGCAAGGCGGTAATTCAGTCCTTCCTCATGTGAATCAACGAACTCCGTCATCTGCGCGATGTCGAGAACGTTCCGTACCGCGTCCTCGCTCGCGTTCGGATCGCCCATGCGCACGTTGTCGAGAACAGTCCCTTCGAATACCATGCCCTTTTGCAGTGACGCGGAAACACTTTCGCGCACGCCGCCGCGTCCGATCTTCTCATACGGAACGCCGCCGAGTGAAATGCTTCCCTCGGTCGGCGGATAGAAATCCAGCAAAAGCTTCAGAATCGTCGATTTGCCGCTGCCGGTGCCGCCGATGATGGCGGCGGTCTCCCCCGCTTTGACCGTGAGACTGACGTCCGAAATCGTTCTGAGCTCGCTGTCGGGATAGGCAAAGCTGACGTTTTCAAGCACGAGATCGCCTTCGGCAATGGCGCCGTCGCCCGCATCCGCCGGCTCGTCCGGAAGCTCCAATACCTCGGTCACGCGGTTCACGCAGACCTTGAGGTGCGGCAGAAACGCAAACGTCCACGAAAGCATCATAACGCCGTTTAAGATCAGCGCAACGTACTGTACCGTTGCAATGATGCCGCCCGCGGTGAGTCCGTTTTCCATCAGCACGGGATCCTGCAGACGGTTTGCGCCGACGAGAAGCATCACGACCGCCGCAAGATTCAGCACCAGCATGCACACCGGGTTCACGTAACCCGCGCGGACATTTGCGCGGATGATGTACTTTGCCATCTCTTCGGTCGCGTGCGCAATGCGTCCGTGCTCGTGCGCTTCCTTGTCGAACGCGCGAATGACGCGGATGCCGGAAAGCCGTTCGCGCATCAGCCGGTTCTGCTCGTCAATGTATTCGTCACTTAGCTTCCAGAGCCGATCGAGGTGCCTGAGAATCGGAAACAGGATCAGAAACGCGATCGGCATGGACACAAGTAGAATGAGCGCAAGCACACGGTCGCTTAAAAACGCAAACGCCACACCGCCCGCGATCATGATCGGAACCATCACAACGACGTTCACAAACATGCCGGACATATCCGAGATCGTGGAAACGTCGTGCGTGGAACGCGTGAGTAACCCCGACGTGCCGATCTTCGAGAAGTGCTCGAAATCCAGCGCGGACGCCTTATTGAAGATGCTGCGTTTGAGATCGCTTGAAAAGCTCGCGGAGATCCGGGCGTTCACCGCGCCCATCCACAGCGCGCAAAGCATGGACACGACCGCAAGCAGGAGCATCAATCCGCCGAATTTCAGGATCACACCCATGTCGCCCGCCGCGATGCCGTCGTCGACGATACGGCTCATCAGATACGGCAGAAACGCGCCGCCGAGCGTGAACAGAATGCATAAAAGCCCGGTCAGGAGGATTTGTTTTCTGTAAGGTTTCAGGTAGGGTAAAATCGTTTTCATGGTATTCAGTATACAGTACGAAGCGGTAAAAATCCGGCAATCGACGGTTGAATCGGGTCAATCGCTCTTAGGCGCACGACGCTTCCGCCGATCCGTTTTTTCGGCGGGTTCACATACAATTCAGTATAGCGGACACGACCATATTCGTCAAGGAACAATTAACCGACACTTTTTCATTGAAATGTTTAGACAAATCCGAATTGATCCCATATTTTGTAAGAATATACGGGCTTTGCAAAAAAATCACAATTGTACAATATATTTTTTATTGACAAGAAAAAATAATTTTGTTATGATATTAAAAATGGAGGTGTGTGAATAATGGATGAACTGACAAAACTGATCAAAACCGAGATCAAAAAGCAATTCCGCAGTGTGCGTCAATTCTCGATGTATATCGGCGTTCCGCAGTCGACGATTGTAACCGCGCTTCAGAAGGGCATCGGCGGCACTTCGTTCGACACGATCATGCATATCTGCGACGTGTTGGACATCAAGCCTGTCGCGGGCGAGAAAATGCTCTTTTTGGACAACGAAAAGCGCGAGCTTCTGGACCGCTATACGCGTCTGGACGACGAGGGCAAGAAGGCTGTCCGCGCGCTCACCGCAGTCGAGCTTTTGCGGGTGGCGGAGCCAGAAGCGTATGCCGACCTCGGCAAGAAGCTGGACGTTGAGTAACTGCCCCTATTCATTTGAAAAAGCTGCTTCCGTACGGAAACAGCTTTTTTATATATGCGTGAGCAGACTTGCCGAAAAAACGAGACGGAACGCGACCGCAGCCATCGGGTCAGCGTCGTTCGCATCTCAGACAAGCGCGTATTTGGTTTTGTACGCCTCATAAAACCGCTCATAGTTTTGGGAATCCTTCTGCAATTCCGAATCGATATACTCATGCGTATCGAAGGCGCCCACTTTGAGCTCGATCATGGCGACGGCGACGTTTGAGCAGTGATCCGAAACGCGTTCCAGGTCGGTCAAGAGATCGTTGAAGACAAATCCCTGTTCGATCGTGCAGTGCCCGTTCTGCAATCTTGCTATGTGGCGCAGCTTCAATGCATCCGCGAGGTCGTCCACAACCTGTTCCAGCGGTTCCACCCGCTCCGCAAGCGCGAGGTTTTCCGTTGTAAACGCTTCGGTGGTGATGCGCACCGTTTCCGAAACGGCGGCACAGATCACGGACAGCTCCTTCTTTGCGTCATCCGAAAAATGCGAATTCTTCCGATGCATTTCCTGCATGCTCTCGGCAATGTTCAGCGCGTGATCGGAGATGCGCTCAAAGTCCGACAGCGTATGCAGAAAAAGGGACACCGCCTTGTTCTGCTCCTCCGTCATTTCACGGCCGGTGAGTTTGACGATGTATGTGCCCAGCGCGTCCTCATACCGGTCGCCCTCCTGTTCAAGCTCCGATACCTTCGCAAAGCCCGTTTCCGAATATCCGGCGACGAGCGCGGTTGCCATGCGGATCGCCTGCTCGGTCTTGTTTGCCATGACGTCGATGGTCTGACGGCTCTGCTCCACCGCGAGCGCGGGATGCGCAAGGAACCGTTCCTCAAGGCGAAGCGCGGGGCTGCTCTGATCCTTTTTCCCTTTGATCAGCAGCTTCGACAGCGCTTCGAGCACGTCGACAAACGGCGCGAGCACCAGAAGGATCGCAAGTCTGAGGACCGTATTGACGAGTGCAAGCGAAACCGGATCCATGATCGCGGACAGGAAGCGGAATTGAAAGATCGCGTCTCCGATATAGAAGACCGAAGCGCATACCATCACGCCCATAAACGCCGCGATGAGGTAGCTGACCGCCGTTCGTTTTCCGTTCGTGTCGGCGCCGAGCGCGGAAAGCAGCACCGGAAGCGATGCACCGATGCACACGCCCATCAGCACGGGCAGCGCCGTGCCGAGCGTCATCACGCCGGTCGTGGACAGCGCCTGCAAAATGCCGACCGCCGCCGACGCGGACTGCAGGATCGCGGTGAACAGCGCGCCGACCAGGATCCCCAGAAGCGGGTTTGTCATGGACGTTAAAAGCCCGGTAAACCACGGCTGTTCGCCGAGCGTTCCGACCGCGTCGCTCATGACGCTCATACCGAACATCAGAACCGCAAAGCCGAGCAGGATTCCGCCGAGGTTCTTAAGACTCTGTTTTTTGCAGAACATGTAGAGAACGATCCCGCAAAGCGCGACAAGACCGGTCAGCGTGGCGGTGGACAGCAGCCCCGCTACACCGCTGCCGCTGTCAATATAGCTTAAACAAATGATCCATCCCGTGATGCTCGTGCCGAGGATCGCGCCCAATATGATCGTAATGCCCTGTTTGACCTTCATCATGCCGGCGTTGACAAAGCCGACGACCATGACCGAGGTTGCGGACGACGACTGGATCACCGCCGTCACGCCGGTACCGAGCAAAAAGCCCTTCAAAGGCGTTCCGGAAAGCCGGAACAGAATCGGCTCGAGACGGCTGCCGGACGCCTTTTTGAGACCGTCCCCCATCAGCGACATGCCGAACAAAAACAGTGCTACGCCGGAGAACAGGCGGATCACATTCGATACTTCCATCCCTTCACATCCTTTCCGTTTCAGTATAGGACTCGGCTGTTAAATCGGCGACCAACTCCGGATTAAATACATGTTAAATCAAACGACCGGCACTTTACAGCCGTCGCCGATTGTTATAAGATGGGTATGAGGTGAAACGATGATCTATCTTTTGGAAGACGACGGAAGCATCCGGAAACTGGTGATATACGCGCTGGAAAGTCAGGGCTTTTCCGCGATCGGGTTTGATACGCCGATCGAATTCTGGGACGCCATTTCCAAAGTGGTCCCGGATCTTCTGCTTCTGGACATCATGCTGCCCGGCGAAGATGGCATTTCCATCTTGAAGCGGCTGAAAAGCGACGCAAAGACCGCGAGGCTGCCGGTCATCATGCTGACCGCCAAGAACACCGAATACGACCGTGTGGAAGGGCTTGACGCAGGCGCGGACGACTATATCAGTAAGCCGTTCGGCATTATGGAGCTGGTCGCACGCGTGCGCGCGGTTTTGCGGCGAACAGAGCAAACGACCTCCGCGAAGGAATACCGGCAGGGGGATCTGTACGTCTGTCCCGAAAAGCATGAGGTGCGCGTGAACGGCGCCGACGTCACGCTGACGTATAAGGAGTTTCTGCTGCTCTGCCTCTTTCTGGAAAACCGCGGGCTGGTGCTCCGCCGCGAAGTGCTGCTGGACAAGGTCTGGGGGCTCGGTGCGGAGCGGGAAAACCGAACGCTGGACGTGCACATCCGCACGCTTCGTGCAAAACTCGGAACAGCGGGAAATTATATTCAGACCGTACGCAATATCGGATATCGTTTTGTGGGTGAGGAATCATGACAAGAGTAATCTTTCGCAGCACGTTTCTGGTCGGGTTGTCGGTGCTGCTGCTTTGTGCCGCGCTGTTTTTCGGTGTCCAATACCGGCAGACCGAGGAGGAAACATACGCCGCGCTCGGGCAGGAAGCGCTCTACGCGGAACAGGGACTGATGCTTTCCGGATTGGACTATTTGAAATCATTGGACGATGTGAACCGCGTCACGTGGATCGCGGCGGACGGTGCTGTGCTGTATGACAGTGACTGTTTGCCGCCCGATTCCGACCAAAGCATCTTCGACGAGGTCCGTACGGCGTTCGAAACCGGAGAAGGGCACGGCAGCCGTATGTCGGAGAGCAGCGGAGAACCGACGATGTATTACGCGCGTCTGTGCGAAGACGGCACCGTTCTGCGGCTCAGCAGACCGTTAAGCGTGGTGTACTATGCGCTGGAAGCCGTCAGTCCCGTGCTCTGGGTGATCGTTTTGGTGCTTCTGATCTCCGGTGCGCTGTCCTTCCGCGCCGCAAAGCAGATCGTAAAGCCCATCAACGAGATTGATTTCGAAGTCTCCGACACCGTTCCGTACCAGGAGCTTGCGCCGCTCGTTGAAAAGATCCGCGAACAGAAACTGACGATCGAGAGCGAAACCTCGCAGCGTGAACAGATGCGGCGTGAGTTTTCCGCAAACGTCTCGCATGAGCTGAAAACGCCTCTGACCTCCATTTCCGGTTTTGCGGAGCTGATGGCGGAGGGACTTGTCGACGAGGAAAAGATGCGGGAGTTTTCCCGGGATATCTATAAGGAATCGCAGCGTACGATCAGACTGATCGACGACATCATTAAGCTCTCCAAGCTCGACGAAGGCGCGGTCGAGCCGGAACGGGAGAACGTCGATCTTTATGAACTGTCCGCGGACGTGATCGAAAGTCTGCGCACCGTTTCGGACCAGCAGTCGATCGAGCTGACGCTGACGGGCGAACACGTTTCCGTCCGCGGCGTATATCGGATCCTGCACGAGGTCGTGTATAATCTCTGTGACAACGCGATCAAGTACAACCGTCCGGGCGGCAGCGTTTCCGTTTTCGTATCCGGAACGGAGACCGGCGCGCGTCTTTGCGTGTCGGATACAGGCATCGGTATCCCGCCGGAGCATCAGAAGCGCGTGTTCGAGCGCTTCTACCGTGTCGACAAGAGCCACAGCAAGGAGATCGGCGGAACGGGGCTCGGGCTTTCAATCGTCAAGCACGGCGCGCAGTTCCATAACGCCGAGGTGACGCTCAACAGCGAAGTCGGCGTCGGAACGGCCGTCACGCTCGATTTCAAATCATGATCCTGACCAAAACACAAAAGCCGTTTCCCGATCGGGAAGCGGCTTATTCTTTTTCCGTCATTCCTGCGCGGCTTTGACGCGATCCAAGAGTGCTTTGAACTGCTCTCTGACGGGCTGCGGGGACATGATCCGCACCGCGCCGCCGAACGCAGCGACCCAGCCGAAAAACTGCTCGGAAACAGCCACTTTGACGAATGCGGAAAACCCGTTTTCGTTTGCGTGAACGGATACGTCGGTCCCGAACCGGTCAACGATCACGCCGATAAGGTGCTCGTCGCATTCCAGCACCACGTCCGCTTCCTCCCCCGCGAACATCGAAAAGTTGCGGCTCGTGTAGACGGACATATCGATCGACGCAAAGACGTCCTTCCCCTGCCGCTCCGCATCCGTGATCGTGATGCGGTTCATCTTATCGACGCGGTAGTGCTTGATGCGCGCATCCACGGCGTCGTACGCGATCAGATAATAGAACTCATCGTCCCAGATGAGCGCAAAGGGACTGACCCGATAGCGCGCGCCGTTTTTGCGCGGGACACGTTTTTTGTTGAGATCGTACTGCCAGTAGACGAACGTGATCTCGCGGTCTTCCCCGATCGCACCGTGGATGGCGTCGATGTTGTAGAAGATGGATTCATTGTCCGTTTTGCCGCGATCGGAGATATAAAGCTGACGGTGCAATAGGGTCGCCTCGCCGCGGCTTGAAAGCCCCGCAAGCTTTTTGATGAGCCCCCGCGTCTTTTTCGGGGACAGGAACTTTGCCGCCTGCACGCTGTCCACGAGCATCTTGAGCTCGGCAGGTTCGAACAGGCGCGACGCGAGATAGTAACCCTTGCGCTTGCCGACCGCGACGGACTCGATGTCCATGCCGTACTCAGAAAGCGTCAGAAGATCGTCCGCCACACTCTTGCGTTCGGCTTCTATGCCGCGTTCTTTGAGCTTTGTGATAAAATCCGCGACCGTCAGCGGGTGCAGCTCGTCCGTTTCGAGCAGCAGGTCCCGAATCACCAGGATCTTACATTTTTGATTTTCGTGTTTCATGTCCTCCTCCGTTCCGAAACCGTTCCGTTCCTATTCCCGGTGCATGCGCCGTCTTTGACGGCGATCGCGCCGTTTACCACGACCGTGTCGATCCCCGCTGCGCATTGCGCGGGGTTTTCAAACGTCGCCCGTTCGTGCACGCGGTCCGGATCGAACACAAGAATGTCCGCGTCCGCGCCGGGTTCGATCCGTCCCTTGTTTATAAGCAGATACCGGTCCGCGGGCATACGCGTCATCTTTTTGATCGCATCCGGAAGCGTCAGCAATTTGCGTTCTTTTACAAACCGTTCGAGCACACGCACGAACGTTCCATACACACGCGGATGCGGAACGCCGCTTTCGGGATACGTCGCGTCCGAAATGACGTAGGAGAACGGCGCAGCATAGATCGCGGCGATGTCGTCCTCGTGCGTCAGCCGGTCGATCATCGTGACCGCGCAGCGGTTGCGGGAAAGAAGCTCCGCCGTAAACCGCCACGGCTCCGCGTTCCCCGCCGCCTCGACGATCGTTTTACCCACGAATTGCCGGTCCTCTTCCCGCCGCACCGAGGAGATCTCGATATTCTCCCAGCCGATCAGCTTTGCGTAGTTATCGAAATCCGTGCCGAAATCCAGCCGTTCCTTCAATACCTTCTGCGCCGCGGGATCCATAAGCCGCTTTGCGACCGCGTCCGTGCCGCCCGCAAGGAACTCCGGCGGCAGAACGTGCAAGAGCTGCGTGCTGCCCGCGGTATACGGATACGCGTCGCATTGTACATCCAGCCCGTCCTCGCGCGCGCGGCGGATCCTGTCAAGCGCATCATAAACAAGCGTCCCCCACCGATCCTTTCCCACCGCCTTCAGGTGGCTGATTTGCAGGGGCACGCGAAGCGCCTTTGCGATCGCGACCGCCTCGTCGATCGAGTCGAGCAGGTTCATGGATTCCGAGCGCATGTGCACGGAAAGCGGTATGTCGGTATTGCGGATCGGTTCGAGCGCACGGATCAGCCCCGCCGTGTCGAAAAAGCACTCCGGCGCATAACCGAGCCCTAAAGAGACGCCGAGCGCGCCTTCGGACAGCGCCCGTTCCAAAAGTGCGCGGATCGCGCGGTAATCGTCCTCCGAAAGGTCCTTCGAAAACCCCGCAACGTCCGCGCGGACCGTGCCTAAACCTGCCAGCATGCCGGTATGCAGCGGCAGCGGACGGGATTTCAGCGCATTCAGATAATCCGCGAGCGATCCGACCGGGGTATTGCCGAGCTCGCCCGTAATCGGGTAAAGATATGCGGCAACGTCTTTTTTGTGCGGACCGAACACCGGCGCGGCACTTAAACCGCAGTTTCCGTTGATGACCGTCGTGAGACCCTGCAATAACTCCGCTTCGCCGAAGCCCGGGCGAAAGATCGCCGTGTCCGCATGCCGGTGCGCGTCGATAAAACCGGGCGTGACGGCCTTGCCTGCCGCGTCGAGGATCTCCTTTGCATTTGCAGACGAAAGATCGCCGATCGCGGCGATCGTTTTGCCGATCACGCCGATATCGGTGCGGTACGCATCCCTTCCGCTCCCGTCCAGTATGCTTCCGTTTCGAATGATCACATCAAATTCCATATGGGTATTGTACCACCTTCCCGCCCGCCCTGCAATCCCGTTTATGGGAAAACAAAAAAGGAGCCGAAGCCCCTTTGATTATGCATTTAATCATCACCGATTCAGAATAATATGCTTGCCGGTTCCTACGACTCCAATCCGAGCTGTCGGCGAATCTGATGCAGCTGCTCTTGGTAAATTGGATTGCGGAGATCCCTGTGCCATTGATCGGTGGGCACGTTCTGCCAATATGGATCGTTTGAATTCTGCTCGATACAAGCCAGAAGGATCGGAAGTTTCATACTCAATTCAAATGGCATCGCATTGTTAATAAAGCCATTGTACAGTGGTTCCTGGTCATTTGCAGCAATATAGGTTTTACCGCTTTGGTAACGCAATCCGGAAAATCTATCCAACATAGAAATCGAATGTCCGTAATGAATCGTATAATTTTCCTCTTCCGGCAGTATTTCGTCATTGCCGATGATCTTGCATTCACCGTAATAAAAGATGTTGTCCATAATCATCTGCGAGGGAATCATTTTCAGCCCGCGAAGGTCATCCGGTGTGAGGGATGGGTTTTCTGTAGCAATATGATAAACTGCAACGCACAGCGGTTTTCCGAAAAAAATATCATTCCAGAATGGAATCTTCTGCTTTCGCATCTGCGCGTAATCCACCATGATTCTGCCGTAGCCAAAAAGCCTCCGGTTAATCCTGAACCGGAAGAAGTCTCCTTCGCGATACTTTTGAGGCGTCTTACCCTGCCGTGCAAACGCTTGAATTTCTTTAAGATCGTCTTTTGTTGTTTCGTCGCACCAACGCCTTACCCATTCTGAAAACGCGTCAAGCGAAGGAAGCCATGTCATATCATTATAACTTGAATAAAAATAGTTGACTTTGCTCGTTTGATTCCAAAGCGTTACAGAATATCTAAATTCCAGGCACATACCGGTACCGGCAATTCGAATCAGATTCGGCGCGCTGAACTTTTTGGGCTTTCCTTTTGATGTTTTGGGCAACAGGAGTTTATGATCGTTCGATAGTTCTGCATCCAGACCAAACTCATCGTAAAACCCTCCATCATCATCCGCTTCCCTGATTACTTTTTTAATCGTATGTCCATCCGCATATGCGATTGTCTGGTAAGTATCATTTGGCCCTGCAGGTACTTCTATTCTTGTCCATGTGTCCAATACCGGAGGCAAGGCAAAGCATTTTCGCTGTTCGTTGGTGAGTTCGAACATAAAACGGCTCCTTTCGCCTTTCTTCGATGTCAGTTTTCCCGATACCCGAGCGCTTCACTTAACGCCGCGGCGGTTTTCAGTACCTCCGCGGTCGCCTGCCGGAATTCGTCCGAATCGACGCGGCGGAACATGCCGATGAGGCCCAAAGCGTATCGAATCGCGCCGGTATGGTCTTTGATCGGAGCCGCGACGCCGCGGACGCCGATCCTGAATTCGCCGTTTTCAACGGCATAGCCCCGTTCGCGCACCGTCCGGATCTCGGCAACAAGCGCGTCGGGGGTCGGGATCACATGCGGCGTAAACGGCTGAAACTGCGCTTCATGGATGCGGCGGACCGCCGCGTCGGACTGCGAGGAAAGAAGCACCTTGCCCTGCGCCGTGCAGAACGCGGGCAGATGCGCGCCGGTCTCCGACACGATGTGGAAGTTCGAATCCGCCTCCGCATGGGAGAGCACGAGCGTTTCGCCGCGGTCGAGCATACTCAAAGATGCGGATTCGCCCGTCGCTTTTACGAGTCGTTCCATCGGCTCCTTTGTAAGCGTAATGATATTGCGCGTGCTTTGCACCGCGCTGCCGTACTCAAACAGGCGCACGCCGAGCGTGTAGCATCCGGTCTCGGTGTCCTGCTCCACAAGTCCGCAGCTTCGCATGGAGCTCAATAGCCCGTAGACCGTGCTCTTTGCCCAGCCCGTCGTCTTCGTAAGCTCCGAGAGCGACATCGGGCGCTTTGCCTCCGTCAGCACGTCCAAAAGCTGCGTCGCCTTTGCGATCGCGCGGACCGGTTCAGTTCCCTTCTCCGTCATTCGTCCGCGTTCGGGTCGTACTGGAAGGTCTGCATCAGCTCGAGCTTGAAGAGGTTCGCCTTGTGCTTGCGGTCGATCAGCGCCTTCGTGTCGGGATCGTCGATCTCGCCGGTGCGGATGTAGCGGTCGAGCACAGCGTAGGTGAAGCCGAGATTGTCCTCGTCCGTCTTGCCGCAAAGCCCGTCGCTCGGGACCTTGTGCACAAACATATCGGGAAGTCCGAGGTATGTGCCGAGCTCCTTGACCTCCGCGACGGTGAGCTTTCCGAGCGGGCACACATCGCCCACGGAATCGCCGTAGCGTGTGGAATAGCCCACCCAGTCCTCGCTGAGATTGCAGGTGTTGATGACCCTGCCGTTATACGACTGCGAGACCGCATAGAGCGTGCTCATGCGAAGACGCGGGGCGAGATTGATGTAGGATTGATTACTAAGCTCGACGCCCGCCGCCTTTGCCGCGTTCACAACGCCTTCATACGCGTCCTTGATGTTGACGACGTACGAGCGGATGCCGAGATGCCTGACAAGCGCCTGCGCCACGTCGATGTCGTACTGCTCGCCGTTCGGCATGAGGACCCCGATGACGCGGTCTGCGCCGAGCGCACGAACGCACAGCGCCGCCGTGACCGAGCTGTCCTTGCCGCCGGAGATGCCGATCACGGCGCTGCAGCCGGGACCGTTTTCATCGAACCAGTCATTGAGCCACTTTACAAGATCGTTTGCTACCTTTTCCACGTTGAATGCCATTTCTGTACCTCCTTATACGGTGCGCAGCCGGATGTTCTTTTCCGAAAGGACCTTCAGGATGCGGTCGATATACGCCTGCACCTCCGCCTTCTGAAGCGTTTTGACCGGCGACACGAACGAGAGCCGGATCGTCATGCTCTTGACGTCCGCTTCGTAAATGTCAACGAGTGAAATGCCCTTCAGCGTCTCGTCACGATCGGCGAAGAACGGACCGGTGACATCCGCGAACGTAACATCCTTATCGACGACAAAGCTAAGGTCAATGTCGATGCCCGGGAAACGCGACGCTTCCTGATACTTGAGGTCTTCTTCCCTGATCTCGGAAAGCGCGTCCATATCGAGCTCGAGCGTGACGAGCGCGGCTTTTTTGTCGATTTCCGCCGCAACCTCGGGATGCACGGTGCTGATCGTTCCGATCGTTCTGCCGTCCAGGATGATCGCCGCGGTGTTTGCGGGATGCTCCCATGCGTTGATGGGCTCGACGCGCTCGAACGTCGGATGCTGCCTGCGGATATCATAGAGAATCGACGCGATCATGTCGCGCGCGGAAAGGAACACGGTGCGTTCCTTCTCATGCGAGAGCAGCGCGACGCCGAGCGTTCTGCGTTCGTTACAGGTGCCGTCCGGCTTCTGTCCCTTGACCGTTCTGCCGATCTCAAACACGCCGAACGACGGCGCATAGAAGCGATTTTCCTTCAAAACCGGCAGCAGCGTCTGCATCATGGCGGTTCTGAGCACGGTCGCGTCCGGGTTCATGCCGTTCAGCAAACGCACGTTTTCGGGCAGCGGGATCGAAAGATCGTTCAGCTTCTTCGCGTCGCACCAAAGGTATGTGTGGACCTCGTGCAGCCCGAAGGTCTTCACAAGCGCGTCCTTCACCGCCGCCTCGTCCGCCTTGACGGTAAGCGGCTTTACAGGCCGCAGTGCGCTCATTGTGGTCTCGATTTTGAAATTATCGTAGCCATAGATGCGCGTGATCTCCTCGATCACGTCTGCGGGGATCGTCACGTCCTTGGTGGCGCGCCACGACGGGACCTTGACGTCGAACAGGGAGTTCTCCTCCGTGACGGTAAAGCCGAGCCGCGTGAGCGTATCGGTGATCTGCGCGTCGGAGATGTCGATGCCGGTATAACGGTCGACAAATTTCTTGTCGAAATGCAGCTCGATTTCGGGATAATGGTATTGATAACAGTCGGTATAGCGGCTTGTGACCTTCGCTTCCGGGTCGATCGAAAGGAGGAGTTTTAAGAATCTGCCCGCCGCAAGCCGGCAAAGCTCCGGATCGAGCGTCTTTTCATAGCGCATGCTCGCGTCTGTGCGAAGTCCGATACGGCTCGAGGTCTTTCGCACCGAAACCGCCGAGAACGTCGCGCATTCAAGCGTGACGGAATCGGTATCGGCAACGATCTCGCTGTTTTCGCCGCCCATAACGCCCGCGACCGCAACGGGGTGATCATCGCTTGTGATCATCAGTGTTTCGGGGTCGATCTTCCGCTCCGTGCCGTCGAGCGTCTTGAACGCAAAGGGTTCCGGGAAGCGCTGTACGCCGATCGTGCCGACCATGCGCGAATCGAACGCGTGCGTCGGCTGACCGAGTTCAAGCATGACGTAGTTGGTGAGGTCAGCAAGGAGCGAGATCGCGCGCATGCCGCAGTAATAGAGGCGGATCTGCATGTCGATCGGGCTGACCGTCTTTTTGATGCCGCCCGCGCGGATCGCGGAATAGCGGTAGCAAAGCTCCGGATCAATGAACCCGAGCGGAACCGGATCGAGCGCGTCATATTTTGTCAGATCGTCGAGATCGAGGGGCTTTAACGGGCGTTTTGCGATCGCCGAAAACTCGCGCGCAATGCCGTAGTGCCCCCAAAGGTCCGGACGGTTCGTCAGTGATTTGTTGTCGACTTCGAACACGGTATCCTCAAAGGCGTAAAGCTCCTTGATCGGCTTTCCGAGCGGGGCGTCCGCGGGCAGTTCCAGAAGTCCCGAGGACGAATCCGCAATGCCGAGCTCAGCCGCCGAGCAGCACATTCCGCGTGAGACGACGCCCGCAATGGTGGCTTCGCCGATCGTCATGCCGACGACGGAAGCGCCGAACGGCGCAAACGGAACGCGCATGCCGACCCGCACATTCGGCGCGCCGCACACGCAGCGATCGGTGTGATCGCCCAGATCGAGCTCCAGAAGATGGAGTTTTTTCGAGTTCGGATGCGCCTCGATCGTTTTGATCTCCGCCACAACGACGCCGTTGATTTCGGTGCCGAGATGGAAGACGTCCTCCACCTCTGCGGTGGACAGCGTGAAGCGATGGATGAGGTCGTCGATATCAAGCCCGGAAAGGTCAACATATTCCGAGATCCAGTTCATGGAAACTTTCATGGTTCTGCCTCCTTACTTCACGAATTGGTCGAGGGACTTCAAATTCCCGCTGTTCAGATCGCGGATATCCTTGATCCCGTATTTCATCATGGCAAGCCGCGTGAGCCCGAGGCCGAACGCAAAACCCGTATACTTGTCGGTGTCGATGCCGCCCGCTTTCAATACGTTCGGGTGGATCATGCCGCAGGGGCACAGCTCGAGCCAGCCGCTGTTCTTGCAAGACGGACAGCCCTTGCCCCCGCAGATCGCGCAGGAGATGTCGAGCTCGAAGCCCGGCTCGACGAACGGGAAGAAGCCCGGACGGAGGCGCACCTTGACGTCGCGCTGGAAGACCTCAGAGAGCATCGTTTTCATGAAGTAGATGAGGTTCGAGATCGAGATATTCTCGTCGATCATGATGCCCTCCATCTGGAAGAACGTGTTCTCGTGGCAGGCGTCGGTGCTTTCGTTTCTAAAGCAGCGTCCCGGGAAGACCGCGCGAAGCGGCGCGCCGTATTTTTTCATGATCGCGTTCTGCGCCGCGGACGTGTGCGTTTTCAGAAGCTGCCCGTTGGAAAGATAGTACGTGTCCTGCATGTCGCGCGCGGGATGGTGCTTCGGGATGTTCAGCGCTTCGAAGCAGTGGTAGTCGTCGACGATCTCGTCATAGTCCTCGATCGCAAAGCCCATCGACGCAAAGATCTGTTCGACCTCGCGCTGTACAAGCGTGATCGGGTGATAACTGCCCTCACTGAGCGTACTCGGCAGGGTCAGGTCGTAGCGCTCGGTCGCCGCGATGCGCATTTCGAGCTCGCGCGCGTGCGCTTCCTCGATGCGCCGTTTGATGCTCGCCTCGACCTCTTCTTTAAGCGCGTTCACCTTCGCGCCGTATTCCTTGCGCATCTCCGGCGCGATCGCGCCCATGTTCTTCAAAAGGCCCGTGATCTCGCCCTTTTTGCCGAGATAGCGGACACGCAGCTCCTCAAACGCCTCCGCGGCGTTCGCCTGCTGCAATTTCTCATAGAACTGCTGCCGCAGCTCGTCCATAGTGGTTGCCATAGTGTCCTCCTTATAAAGATAAAGTCCCATGCTGATGCATGGGACGAAAAACCTGTTTTCCGCGGTACCACCCAAGTTAAGGGCAATGCCCTTCTCTCGTTTCCCCGATAACGCGGGGACGCGCCCGAAACCGGGATGCTCCGGTGCCGAAACTTCCCGTCCGTGCCCTGTTCCCCCGCTTTCAGCCGCGGCGGAGGCTCTCTTTCACTGCGTTCGGACGGTACAAAACACCTTCAACGCAAGGGATATTGTATCGCAAACGGTACCGGATGTCAACCGCTATTTCAAAAGCTTGAGGGCTTCGTCGGTCGCGATTCGTTCGATCGAATAGCAGAACAAAAGCTCGTCCGCGCCGTATTCCGTGATAAAAAAGGACACGCTTTGCTTTGTGTAGCGCGGGTCGACCATGACGATCGTTCTGTACGACGGAACGAGGTACGGCGCAAGCGTGTTGCCGAACGAATCCTTGACGATCAGCAGCACCGGTGCGTCCGGTCCGGCGCTTTTGTTTTCGATCACCGTGACCGGATGGTTGCCGTCCAGAAAGACCGGATACCAGTCGTATTTCGAAAGGTGCTCCTCGAACAGCAAACGCGTATACGTGCCCTCTTTGTCCGAAAACGTAACGCTCAACTCACAGTTTTTCGGTTCCTCGACCGTAAGTGTATCGGTCGGATGCAGCAACAGAGCGGATCGCGACCGGGTCGAACCGGAATAGCCCGCAATCTCCCGGTGTTCGAACGCATCCCTTTTCAACGGCTCATGCCCCGCGGCGCGCATGTACGCTTCGTACCCGGAGAATGCGCCGTCCGCCGTCCAGTGGTGATCGGTGCGGTAAAACCACGCCGTACCCTCCTTTCGGAACCGCTCCGCGATCGGCACAAGCGAAACGCCCTGTGCCTTTTGGATCTGTTCGAGAACCTCCCCGTCGCGGTACAGCGCGGCAAGCGTTTTCGGAAGCGTTCCGCTCCGGACGTATCCCGTCGACGGCACGATCAGAAGCCGCGGCAAAAGCCCAGTCGTTTCCCCGAGCTTTGCGATGCGGCTGAGCCGCTTTTCGACCTCATTTTCGTCGAAATCGACCGGCGCTTCGACAAGATACCCCTCGGAATCGCAGTACACATCCGCGCTCACCTGCCGTCCCGTATACAGCGTCATGTATGCGTTGATCGACACCAGCGCGTCGCGCATCGGCAGATGGTCCGCAAGGAAGGTCTCGGTCTGATCGTCGAACGACCAGTCAGAAACCTTTTGCTCCGAGAGCTTCGGCGGATCGGCAAGGTAGCGGCGTTCGGTATCGGAAAAGCCGCGGTACGGCAGCAGCAGAAACAGCAGCGGCACCAAAAGCAGGGCAAGCGCAAACAGCACGACGGTCAGAATGTTCCAAGGATCCCGTTTCACATTCACGCCCCCTTTCAGAACCGGAAATAGATGAACGGATTATAGCTTTGCGACGCGAGCGAGGCGATGCAGAGCACAAACAGCACGATGCAGGCGGCGAGCCGCACCGGTCTGAACCAGCGATACCGATCCATTTTTTCTGCGATCACTGCGCCGAGCGGCGTTGCGGCAGCGGCGGCAAGCAGCAGCGTCGGAAGAAAGCCAAGGCACCATGCCGCAGACGAAGCCGTAAAAAGCCCGGCGTTATTGATCCCGACGAGCGATCCGAAGTAGACGCCCAGCGCGGAAAAATCAGTGAAATAAAAGACGCCCCACCCGATCGACGCGATCAGAAATGTCAGAAGGCAGCGAATAACCTTCGGAAGCTTTTCAAGCACTTTGCCGAAAAACAGCTTTTCAAGCGTCAGCAGCACGCCGTAATACATGCCCCACACGACGAAATTCCAGCTTGCGCCGTGCCATAGTCCGGTGAGTGCCCACACGATCAGAAGGTTCAGGATCTGACGGGGTAAGCCCTTTCGGTTGCCGCCGAGCGGAATGTACACGTATTCGCGGAACCACGTGGACAGTGAAATGTGCCAGCGCCGCCAGAAATCGGTCACGCTGTCCGCGATATAGGGATAGCGGAAGTTTTGCATAAAGCGGAAGCCGAGCATCCGCCCGAGCCCGCATGCCATGTCGGAATAGCCGGAGAAGTCAAAGTAGATCTGAAATGAATACGCGATGATCCCGATCCACGCGCCGAGCACGCCGTTATTTTGGGGCGATGCGGAAAGCTTTGCCCAGAGCACGCCCAACGCGTTTGCAAGAAGGACCTTTTTTGCTAAGCCCGCAACGAACTGCCGCACGCCGTCCGCGATCGAATCCACGGAAAGATCCGGATGATCGAGCTGCGCTTCGATATCGACATACCGCACGATCGGACCCGCGATCAGCTGCGGGAACATCGTCACGTATGCGCCGAACTTGATGGGATTCCTTTGCACCCCGGTCTTGCCGCGGTACAGGTCGATCACGTAGGACATGATCTGAAATGTGAAAAACGAGATGCCGATCGGCAAACGGATCGAAACCGTCCGTTCGGAAAGCGGCGCAGAGAAAAGCCCTTTGACCGTGTTCCAGAAAAGCCCCGTATACTTGAATACGAACAGCAGCGCAAGGTTCAGCACGACCGACGCGATCAAATACGCTTTTTTGTGCCGCGTGCTCTTGCCCATCAGAAGCCCGATCAGCCAGTTTAAGAGGATCGAACCGATCATCAGAAGCACGTACAGCGGCTCGCCCCAGGCGTAAAACACGAGGCTTGCAAACAGCAAAAAGCCGATCTTCCCTTTTTTCGGTAACGTATAATAGCCGATCAGCGTGATCGGCAGAAATACAAATAAAAATGTCAGTGAAGAAAAGACCATTTACGGAGCGACCGTGCGAAGCGTATCGAGCATCGCCTGCGCATCGGGCGAAATGATCATGACGATCAACTGTCCCTCACGCAGCATAACGGCATTTTCCGCGATCTTGTATGCTTCGGGATCATAGGAACGGAAGACCTCTTTCATCGACGCGACGTGCTCATTGAGAAGCGACTCGATCCCGTCCGCAACATCGCCGTCCGCAACGACGACGACCGCTTCCGTCGTATAACCTACGGCGTCCGAAAAGCCCGCGCCGCATTTGCAGGCGGAAAGGTCGATTCCGTAATAGTCGAGAAGGTCCGTATCGGAATATCGCGCCATCTCATCGAGATACCCCTTCTCTTTCCATGCGTCGGCAACGCGCTGCGCATAATCATCACCGTATTCCTTCGACGCGCCTGCCGTCCCGTTTCCCTGTCCGCAGCCGAACAGAAAGAACAGCGCCGCGATTAAAAGCATGCAAGCAAACCGTTTCATGTCAATCTCCTTCCTGTGTGTCAAAGACCGCGTCCGGATACATCTGACGCGCGGCGTATTCACGAAGCGCGCTGATCCAGATGTCATTTCCGCGATCGTTCAGGTGATACTGCCCGTCGCTCGAAAGGTCTTCATTCAGATATCCTTCGCTGTCCATCAGCTGCCCGGCAAACGAAAGGAATGTGACCCCGTCGGTTTCGCACAGTTCTTCCAGAACATCGTTGTAGCTGTTCCATTTGCCGATCTCGATTCCTTCCCTGCTGCAATAGCGTGTCGTGACCGGCAGCAGCGCCTGGATCACGATCTCGGCGTCCGGGTCCACGGCACGGACCAGCTCGATCAGCTTCCGGAACGCGTTCGTCTCGTTGTCCCATTTGCACCATACAAGCTCGTTCACCCCGAACAGGATGAACACTTTTTTTGCGCCGATCCCCCGGATCGCCTCGCTGAAGGTCACTGTATTCCCGCGGTAAAAGAAGTTGATGCCGTCGTCGTTGATCCGATCCCGGGCGGCGCGGATCGCGCTCATGTTGATCACACCGAGAAATTGCGCGTCGCCGAGACAATGCCCGTCGGATTCTCGCTTTTCGGTCACGTAGTTTCTGAACGATTTTGTAATGGAATCGCCAACGAAAACCGCGTCGTCAAAATAACGGTCAAATTCGCCGGATGCAAGGCGCTCTGCTGTGATGATTTCCGGTTCCGGCGTCGGTTCCGGCGTCGGTACAGGCGATTCGGTCGGCGATTCGGTCGGCACAGGTACATCGGAAGGCTCCGGCGTCTCGCTCTGAACCAGAACGACCTCATCCGGCTCCGTCGTCGGCGTTATCAGGGGCGTCGGATCGGACGTCGCGTACGGCTGCGCTTCCGTTTTAGGCGCAGTCTGCACGCCGCAGGCAGCAAGGAGCACGCAAAGCAAAAGCAAAGCAAACCGTTTCATCTCTGTCCATCCCTTCGAAATATGTCCTATTCTATCAAACCGGCGCTCAGATTGCAAGACGATTGCATCGTTTCCCGAACAAAAGAAAAACAGTTCCGGTCTTCCGTGATCAGATTGTCGGAAAAGGCGCGAAACGCCTCGTTCATCTCAGCCGCTCCCCTATCGGCTTACCGCAGCTTTCCGAGGATCTTCTCACAGCTCAAGCCGATCGCGTTCGGATTGTAATCAATATCCGGACCTTTCGGCGACATCCGATCTCCAATCGTTTCCTCAATGGCAGCTCGGTCGTCATAGTCAAGATCCAATCCGAGGCTTCACACAAAGGCAATTTCTTCTTCTGTAAACATACGGTTTTCTTCTCTGATGGGATAAATGAAAACACCCCCGGAGGATCCGGGGGTGTGATGCGCCGAACTCAGTTGCGCGCTGCCTTTGCGATCTCGCAGAGGTTTGCGAACGCGTTCATGTCGGTGATCGCGAGGTCCGCGAGGACTTTGCGGTTGATGTCGACGTTCGCGAGCTTAAGACCGTTGATGAGACGGCTGTAGGTGGTGCCGTTCATGCGGGCGCCTGCGTTGATACGGGCGATCCACAGCTTGCGGTATTCACGCTTCTTGAGCTTTCTGCCGACGTACGCATATGCCATCGACTTCATGACCTGCTGGCTCGCTGCACGATACTGCTTGCTCTTTGCTCCGTAGTAGCCCTTTGCGAGGCGGAGGACCTTACGACGTTTCTTAACGGCGTTGACTGCTCTCTTGATTCTTGCCATGGTTTTGTTCCTCCTTATTTATACGGGATCAGCTCGCGGACTTTCTTCTGTTCTTCCTCGGCGATGTAGCCGGTCTGACGCAGACCGCGAAGTCTCTTGGTGCTCTTTTTGGTGAGAATGTGGCTCTTGTAGGCCTTGGCGCGCTTGATCTTGCCGGACTTGGTCACGGAAAAACGCTTTGCTGCGCCGCGATGGGTTTTGATTTTCGGCATGGTTGTTCCTCCTGAGAATTTTGTTCGATTACTTTTTCGGTGCAAGCACCATAAACATATTTCTGCCCTCTTGCTTGGGAGGACGTTCCTTCACCGCGACGTCGGATACCATATCGAAGAACGTCTCCATGACGTCCTCGCCCATTTCACCCTTGGTGATCTGTCTTCCGCGGAAGCGGATGGACACCTTCACCTTGTCGCCGTTACGCAGAAACTTGTCGCACTGCTTGGCTTTGACTTCCATGTCGTGCTGGTCGATGGTGGCGGAAAGACGGATCTCCTTGATCTCGATGATCTTCTGGTTGCGCTTCTGTTCCTTTTCCCGCTTCAGCATGTCGTAGCGATACTTGCTGTAGTCCATGAGCTTGCAGGTCGGGGGAACGTTACTTGAAACCTTTACGAGGTCCAGTCCGCGTTCATCCGCCAGACGCTGTGCGTCACGCACGTCCATGATGCCGAGCTGCTGTCCGTTTTCGTCGATGAGCCGTACCTCGCGGTCGCGGATCTCTTCGTTGATCTGCATGTCCTGCGTAGCGATGAAAAAACACCTCCTAAGAAAAATAAGTGGGCGCATTGCACCCACTTCAAGAATCTTTTTGATCTGATTTACCGTGACGCGGCGCGATTGCCGGCAGGTGAGAGCGGGCGCTCTGCTTGAAAACACAGATATTATAATGACCCGCTCCCCGTTTGTCAAGCGTTTTTCTTGATTTCCCGGGATTTTTTCATACGACTTTGCCTGCCTCCCCTGTGTAAGGGGAAGGCATATGATAACAGAACAACCGTGTTCCGGCAAGCGGACAGATATACGTCATGCGGACGAAAGATCAGATTCATCCCCTTGACACCCTTGACATCTTGACATGTCACCGCGTACGCCCCTTTGCCATACTTTCTTTTACGACCTGATAAATTGCACTGTCCTCATCAAACGTTCCTACCACGTACGTATTATCGGGCGGATTCCCGATTCTGTGGGCGATATGCAATTTGTCGTCGATGAAAAGAAACTTCATATCAGGAGTGTAAGCCAATCCGGGCATGCTGATACAGATCAGCGCTGCCTCTCCTCCTACATATTTGAGCGTATTCAGTAGTATATCCGTATTACCGAAACTGCTCAGTTTCTCGTATTCCGTTTCAGGTTGTTCATTGCTGCTGTTTATGTATGAACGGAGCAAAGCGATAAACTCCTCGCGCGCTTGACCGTCCAATATGATCAAATCATGTGTTCTGCCGTAAATCTCTACGATAAAATCATCGCTGCATACATCGGGAAAGACATAGTCCTCCCTCACCCACGGTGCAAAATCCATATCGGCAAGAAATTCTTTTCTCTCTTTTACAAACGTTCCGTTCTCGTCAGAAGCCAGCAGTGCATTTCCGCCCTTTACCGTACCGATCCGGTAGGAATAGTCACATGAGAAACCCCAGCCTTTGGGCAGGCGAACATAGTGCAAAGTGCCGTTTGTCAACGTGCTCCCGTCCTGCGTAAAAACCGGTTGATCTACGGGAATCGTCTTGCGGCAGCCGGTACTGATCATGGTTATAACAATAAAGAAAATGAGGACGATCCTTTTGCGATTCATATATCCCTCCTATTTACGATCTGCCACGCTATTTCATCGATTAAATCCTTTTATCAAATACGGGTCCATTTCTTTATCATTTTTAGAATCAAAGCTCCTAAAAAACGCCGTAACACATCCGCGCTAAACACAGGGGGACGGTTGTGTGTTTTCATTTGATTGTATCAAACTCAGTATTTACACAGCAAGAACCGTCCCCGCTGTGTATTACCGCGCTTTGTACTTTCGGACGATTTCTGTTGAAACGCCCAGGTGTCACGGGGTAAATGTTGTCAAGAGAACCGTCCCCCTGACACCTCTGTTCCATCTTTAATCGTCTTCCATAACTATTTGTATTTCTGCTCCTATAGCATAAAGATAACTCATCATTTTTCTAGTAATCGTCATTTCAGGATACGGATATTCTAATTTTATATCGGTTACAATTTTATAAACCAAGACAACACTTAGTTGGTATTCATGAATCATTTGATGTATCTGTTCAAGATAAGGTTCTATACGCCGAATTACCTCGTCCATTGCTTTTTTCAAAGAATTGCATGGCAACGGAGCAAACTCCATAATAAACTCGGTGCCTTTCCAAACAAATACCACCCCATCATCATCAATGCCATACATAGGATGTGTCGCTTCACATGCACGGAGCGTTCTGATCCTATCGCATTGAATGCTTTTCAGACAATCATAGATTTCAAGATTCATATCTTGATCGCTTCTCAATATCAAAGTACATTCAATCTTTGGAAATACATGTTTAAACAAGGATACTTCCTCCTCTATTTTGGTAAATAGGAATGTGTCAAGAGAACCGTCCCCCTGACACAATGTAGTCTTGACACTTGTCACCCGACAACCGACAACCTAACCGTTCTATTGACAACATCCCATGTAATCGATACATCATAACCCATTTTTTCCATTACCTGAATAAGTGCTTCGTTTCCAATATAGATTTCTCTCGTTGCCCAACTAACATAATTCGATCCGCGCTCTTCTGAAACCCCGATAAATAAACCATGCTGATTTGTTTCCTCGCTTATTGTGCCATCATAATCATCTAATGTGGTAAAAAGTTGTTTGTTCCAATCAATTACATATTTTTCCCCTTTAACCTCAATACACCATATATTATAATTGTCAAATCGTGGATCTTCTATCCAATCTTTACCAACCAAGCACAGAATCTTGTAAAGTGGGAGCAAAACATAATCTCTTTCTATTCTCACATCTTTTACATGTGTTTCCTCATCATTAAACAGTAAAACAGGTTCTATATAAGAAATATCAGCTTGATCCTCAACGGGCAAATCGCCTGAATGATTTGAAGTCATTTCACCACATCCAATCATTATAGTTATACAAAGAATGATTATAATAGTTCTTCTCATCTTTTCCTCCTTTATTTATCTGGACCATGTAATTCTATTAAGCTTTCCAATTGGATCTGTACTGCCATCAAGTGTTAATGGGACGGTTCTGTTGACACACTGTTTTGCCGTTTCGGTTTCATGCCGACCGTCCCTGCGGTGTGCCTCCCGCCTGATCTTCTATATAGGATAGACGCATCAAAGAGGCAAATTGTCCATGCCGAAAATCATATATTTTTATTTTATTGTATCAGCATTTCGCTATGCTGTCAACGGCGGCGCGTTACTACATAAAGGGGGTGTGTGTAACGCTGTCGCATTTGTCGCATTTGTCGCAGAGACGTATGATTACGGTAAACGGATGAATGATTACGGTAAATGACAGATTTGCAGCATGCTGACTACATTTGCGACATTTGCGACACTGCTGCACACAGGGGGTGAATGTAGTCCAACCCGTAGGGGAGGGTATCACCCTCCCGTTCCGCTGACATGTTTCTTACGGCGGGCTGCCGAGGTCGTCAGCCCCTACGGTCCGTCGGTGTGGTCCTGCCCTCCTTGTGCAAAGGAGGGTGGATGCCGAAGGCAGACGGGAGGATTGTCCCAAAACCGTGCGATACTTGACGGACGGGCAATGCCCGTCCCTACGGGTGATCGGTGTTCGCGGGGAAGATCCCGTCTTCCCGTTCCGCTGACTACATTTGCGACATTTGCGACACTGCTGCACACAGGGGGTGAATGTAGTCCAACCCGTAGGGGAGGGTATCACCCTCCCGTTCCGCTGACATGTTTTTTCGGCGGGCTGCCGAGGTCGTCAGCCCTTACGGTCCGTCGGTGTGATCCTGCCCTCCCGGCGGCTGTTCAGACGGATGGCGGAAGCGCTATTCTCAAAAGGGTGTTTTTCAAACCGGTACACTTTTCGACTCGCCCTTGTCAGGGAGGGTGGATGCCGAAGGCAGACGGGAGGATTGTCTCCAAAACCGTGCGAAACTTGAGGGGATGTTCAGAAAGTCCAAAGTGTGTCATCCTGAGGAGCATTTATGCGACGAAGGATCTGAAAAACTGCGGTTTTACTGCTTTTTTGAAAGATTCTTCGCCTTCCACTTCGTTACAGCGGAAGATCGCGCGCTTCCCGCGCGTGCCATGCTCAGAATGACAGGACTTTTTTCACAGCCCCTTTACAGTATACCGATCATTCATGTATATGGAAAGGACCGGTCCCCCGACAAACAAGGAGAAACGGTCCCAAAGGAATTTCTATTGTATTTACCTTGTCTTTTTGGTCTTCTTTCCGTGCCCCGCCCGCACGATCGCGATGAGCAGCAGCAGAAACGTGAAAAGCTCAAGCGCCAGCAGCGCGAGAAAAATCCCGTACAGGATCGTGTTCAGGTATCCTGTGAGAATCGTGCGAAACGCCGACGCCGTGATGTTCAGCCGCTCGACGTAGCCGAACAGAATGAACTGCATCACCGGCACGAACACGAGCGTTGTGCCCATGAAGCACCCGCCCCAGCGGAGCACCGCGCCGGTCCGCTTTGCCTTCCCGATGTAAAGCATTTTGAGAAAGATCAGCGCAACGACCGTGAGTAGGGCGCCTGCAATGAACAGGACGAGCGACGAACGTGAAAACGTATGGTCACGAAGCTTCAGAAACGGCTCGACAAGCAGCGGCGTGTTGATGGCGGAAAGATCCTCCGTCACCGCCTGCGCCGCGTCCTCGGCACAGTCGTTCACGCCCTCCGCAGAAAACGATGTGTTCGCCTTAAGATAGCTTCTGAACCCGTCCGCGGGGTATGCGGGAAGCTCCAAAGGCGACTTTGCGTCAGGCGCATACAGCGCGTCGATCAGCGTGTTCGTGTATGCTTTGATGGATTCGTCCGTCACGACCTCCGAGAACGCGCCGTCCGGCAGCCCGTATAAAAGCGCGACGTGGTCGAGATCATCCGAAAGGTTCCGCCGCATCTCTTCGCAGTAGCTTTTCGTCGGCAGAAACGTCTTGACATACGCGGGATTCAGCACGATAAACCGCAGCGCGCCGGAAAGCAGCGTCAGCGCGATCGCTGCGCACAGAACGGTGAGAATGATTGCGGTTCCGATGAATTTGAAAAACTTCATGCCGGCACCTCCGTTCCGTCGATCAGCGTGCACAGCAGCACGCAGCGTTCCGTGCGGCGCTTTCCATTGTTGTCGCGCGGGTAGCAGGTATACAGTACGAGGTCCGCGTCCTGTCCGGCATCCATATACCACCGGTCGGTGCCCTTTGCGGTCTTCTTTTCCTCCACGCGGTAGGCGTACGGTCCGTAGCTCGTTTCCAGCAGCACGACCGCGCCGATCGGCGTGTCCTCAAGCTCCGCAAAATCGCGGGTGACGTGCGCCGAGAGGATCGTGCAGCCGCGCTCGCCCGGGAACGCCGAGCCGAACGACATGCCCGCGCCCTTCTTCAGGATCTGTTTGTCCGAGCCGAGATAGACCGGAACGTTGCGGATCGTCCAGCCGCCGTCGTCATAATTGACATTCAGCCGCGCGAACTGTTTGCCGTAGCGGATCGCGGGGACCTTATAAAGTGCGTTCATGCGCTCGCCCGGTACAAAGCCCGTGTCCTCATCCGTGATCTCGGCAACTTGCGCGACGTCGCCCACGAGCAGCCCGAAAAAGGCGGTCTCCTCGACGACCGACTGATAGAGGTACATGCCGAGGCAGAACACGCCTGCGAAGAACAGTAAAAACGGGACGACCGCCCAGACGCCGCTTCCGCCTCCGGTCTTTTCACGCGATGCCATATTACGCCGCCTTCTTCTTTTTGCGCTCCACAAAGATCACCAGCACGACCGCAAAGACCGCCGCCGCGCCGATGAGCACCCCTCCGCCGATGATCCAGCCCGAAGAGGGCGTGTCGCTGACGTCGGTTTTCGCATCGCTGTTGATGCGTCCGATGAGCTTGCCGTCCTTTTTGATCGTGACGACACGAGCGTATTCGTTCTGCGAATCGTTGCTCGGGTCGATCGAATATTCAAGCCCGAGCTCGTTTGCAATTTTTTCGATCAGCTCCGCCGCGATGGTGAAGTCCTCGTCGGTGTAATGATCCAGCGCCGCGTCCTCGGAAAGCTGCTGTTTGCTGACCGTATCGTTTACGTAGCGCAGAATGTTCTTGTAATTATCAGCGGTGACCGTGATTTCGTCGCTCCTTAAAATGTTAAAGAGCTGCCGCCGAAGGTTCTCGTTTTTGCCGAGCAGCGTCTGATCGAACGAATCCATCAACCATTCCTTGTAGGTGTCGCTGCTGCCCGCGGGCGTAATCTCGACACTGTCCGGCGTGTCTGTCGGCGCAGCGGTTTGCTGCACGGGTTCCTCCGTCGGCGCAGCTGTCTCCTCTGCAGGCGCTTCCGTCGGCTCCGTTTCTCCTTCACCCTCCGCAAGCGCGGTGAGCGGAATCATGCATAACAGTACGGCAAGCAATAAGCCGATCCATTTCTTCATATGGTTTTCCTCCTTTTGTCCCGCAAAACGGGCTTCCCCATTTTGTTTTGGACGCTTACATTATACAGATCAAATGCGTCGGAAATGTAACAGAAATAAAAATGTTCCTGAAATATTCATCTCCAAAGGACAATTCACGATGCAAGTCAATTCATGCACGGCAGGTCAGAACGCGCCAAGCAAATATGCGATCAGTGCGCCGAGCCCGCCGACCCAAAGCAGCACGGCAAGCGGCACGAGCGCGAGAAACTTCACGTGCTTTGTCTTGTGCCGGCAAAGGACCATACCGAGCGCCGCGCCTAAAAAGCCGCCGAGGAACGCAAGCAGGATCAGCGTGCGTTCCGGTACGCGGCGCTTGCCTTTCCTCTGCTGTGCGATATGCTTGTCGTATGCGTAAACGGCGAACGTAATAAGGTTCATGAGCACCAGCGCGGCCCATAACGGCCACAGCTTTGCAATCGTTTCCATATTCCATCCTCCCAAGCGTTTGCACATGATACCACATCTCTGTGAAAAATGCAACTTTTCCGGTTGACAACGCCGAACGGACGGAATAGAATAAATATGTATGGGGCTGTAGAGTTTACAGTCCAGAGTTTACAGTTTAGAGTTCCTTTGGGAAAGGAGGTGGCTGTCATGGATGCCGGCAGTAGTACGAGTACGGCAAGCCCGCATATATGCGGAAACGCATCGGACGTGCCCTTATGGCAGCCGACCCTTTGCTGATCCCGTAGACGCGGGTCTTGCTCCTGACCGAAAAATGAAAGGAGGAAGACAGATATGGCGAATCTTGCCACCGCGATCACTTCGCTGATCGAATCCAAAAAATACGGAACACTGCGCGACATCCTTGTGACGATGAACGCAGCGGATATCGCCGCGCTCTTTGAGGACCTTGAGCCCGAAATGCTGCCGCGGCTGTTCCGCCTGCTCCCGAAGGAGCTTGCGGCGGACACGTTCGTCGAGATGGACAGCGACGAACAGGAGCTTTTGATCAAGGGCTTTTCGGACTCCGAGCTCAAGGAGGTCATCGACGAGCTGTACATCGACGATGCCGTCGACATCGTTGAGGAAATGCCCGCAAACGTGGTGAAAAGGATCCTTGCGCAGGCGGACCCTGACACGCGCAAGCTTATCAACGAGCTATTGAAATACCCGGACGATTCCGCGGGCAGCATGATGACAACGGAATACGTCGAACTGCGCCCGAATCTCACGGTCGAGGACGCGATTAAGACGATCCGCCGCACCGGTGTCGACAAGGAGACGATCAACATCTGCTACGTCACGCGCGCGGACCGCACACTCTACGGTTACATCACGATCCGCCGCCTGATCCTGAGTCAGCCGGATGTGCTGATCGGCGATCTTGCGGAAACAACCAACGTCATCTCCTGCAAGACCCTGGACGACCAGGAGACAGTAGCGCAGACGCTCAGTAAATACGACCTTCTGGCGCTGCCTGTCGTGGACGGCGAAAACCGTCTCGTCGGTATCGTCACGGTCGACGACGCAATCGACGTTCTGCAGGAAGAGGCGACGGAAGATATCGAAAAGATGGCGGCTATCACGCCGAGCGACAAGCCGTACTTAAAGACCGGCGTATTCTCGCTGTACGTCCACCGCATTCCGTGGCTGTGCATTTTGATGATCGCCGCGATCTTCACCGAGCTGGTTATCAACCACTTCAGCAACCTGATGAGCGTGCAGTTCCAGTCGTTTATCAGCGCGATGCTTCTTGCGTGCATCCCGATGCTGATGGACACCGGCGGCAACGCAGGCAATCAGGCATCCGTCACGATCATCCGCGGTCTTTCCCTCGGCGAGATCGAATTCAAGGATCTCCCCCGCGTCATCTTTAAGGAGTGGCGTATCTCCCTGCTTGCCGGCGCAACGCTCGCCGTCGTTAATTTCGGCAAAATGATGATGATGTACGCGATCACCTACCACAACAGTTTCAACAATCAGTTTACACCGTATCTTTTAATTGCGGTGACCGTTTCGATCGCGCTCTGCTGCACCGTGTTCCTTGCGAAATTCATCGGCTGCTCACTGCCGATCCTTGCAAAGAAGATCGGCTTCGACCCGGCGGTTATGGCGGGTCCGTTTATCACGACGATCGTCGACGTAACCTCTCTTCTGATCCTCTTCGGTCTTGCGCTGATGCTGGTGCCGAAGATCGTTTAAGTTCCTGCGACTTTGCCGCAATACATGCCCGCAGAACAATTCACGGCGTTGAGCCGATTTTCCAAAGGGACCGCTTTTTTGCGGTTCCTTTTTTTGCGGCGGCCGTCTCGTGCGACACATGTGATAACCGTGACAAACGTATAAAAACGGAGCTGCTTTTCAGCAGCTCCTTTTGCAAACGGGGTTACAGATGACGGTGTGTGGGATCATCCAAAGCTTCCCCGCATTGCCCTCTTGACGCAATCTGTTTGTTGACAGCGTTCGTAAAATGGTTTGAACTTTGATATATTTACGATAACACGTTTTTCTTGTTTTGTCAACCATCGCAGACATATTCCTGTAAAATTGCGGTTAAACTCTATAAAAGGAGTGTCTGCCGTGATAGAATACGATCGCTATGCAGTCGGACGCGTCGTCCGGCAATTAAGAAAAGAACGCGGCCTCTCGCAGGAGGTATTCAGCGGGCTTTGCGGTCTGGCACGCAGCCACATCGCAATGATCGAACGAGGTACGAAACAAGCGAATTTTGAAACGCTGTGGAAGATCGCGAACGCATGCGAAATCCTCCCCTCACGGCTTGTCGAGCAGATAGAGCGAGAGATCCGAAAATGAGGAACAAAAAAAGCCTGTTGCATGTTCAACAGGCTTTTGTGTTGCTGATTCTGATCAGACAAGCTCTAAAACAACCATTTCGGCTGCGTCGCCGCGGCGCGGTCCGAGCTTGGTGATGCGGGTGTAGCCGCCCTTCTTGCCTTCCTTGATGCGTGCGTCATACTTCGGCGCGATCTCACGGAACAGTTTCTCCACGACGGGATGACGGACGTCCTTGGTGCGCTCTTTGTACTCGCTCTTGGTCTCGACCTTGCCGTCCTTTTCCTTCTTGGGTTCCGGCATGTCATAGAGATACGCCATGATCTGACGGCGGGCATGGAGCTTACTGGGCTTATCCTGCGGCTTCTCTGCCTTCACGACCTGACCCTTTTCGTTGTAGGTCTCCTTCTCGACGGTCTCGCTGTTCTGATACTCGCTCACTGCGAGGGTGATGATCTTCTCGGCGATGCTGCGGATTTCCTTCGCGCGCGTTTCGGTCGTGATGATCTTGCCGTTCCAGAGAAGCGCCGTGGTCTGATTCCTGAGCAATGCAACACGCTGGTCAGAGGGTTTCCCCAATTTACGGTTTGCCATTGTGCTTCCTCCTTAATCTTCGTTCGAGCGCAGGGAAAGTCCCAGCTGCGCTAATTTTTGCTGTACTTCCTCGAGAGATTTCCGTCCGAGATTGCGAACCTTCATCATCTCGTCCTCGTCACGCTGCACCAGCTCCTCGACGGTGTTAATGCCTGCGCGTTTGAGGCAGTTGTAGGAGCGGACCGACAGGTCGAGGTCTTCGATGTTCATTTCGAGGATCTTTTCCTTCTTCTTGTCATCCTTCTCCTTAAGGATCTCGACGTCCTGCACATGATCCGTCAGGTTGATGAACAGGAGCAAGTGCTCGGTCAGAATCTTCGCCGCGAGCGACGCCGCCTCTTCCGGCTGAATGCTGCCGTCCGTCCACAACTCAAGCGTAAGCTTGTCAAAGTCTGTGATCTGGCCGACGCGCGTGTTTTCAACCGTGAAGTTGACCTTGGTGATCGGGGTGAAGATCGAGTCGATGGCGATTTCGCCGATCGGCATGTCGGGACGCTTGTTGCGATCGGATACCACGTATCCTCTACCGTGTCTCAGCACGATCTCCATGTGGAGACGACCGTTCGCATCAATCGTTGCAATGTGCAGATCCGGATTGATGATCTCGACTTCGGCATCCGGAAGGATGTCGCCCGCCTTGACCTCGCAGGGACCGATCGCGTCGATAATGACCTTCTTCGGTTCCTCGGAGTGCAGTTTGCAGATGAGCTGCTTGAGGTTCAGGATGATCTCGGTGACGTCTTCCTTGACGCCTTCGATCGTGGAGAACTCATGCAGAACTCCGTCAATTCGAATGGACGATGCAGCAACACCGGGAAGACTGCTGAGGAGCACTCGACGCATCGAGTTGCCCAGGGTCGTGCCGAATCCGCGCTCCAGCGGCTCTACGACGAACTTGCCGTAGTTTGCAGTGCTGACCACGCATTCGAGCTTGGGCTTATCCATTTCTATCATGTATGTACCCTCCTTCGGTGATGTCGTTACGGTTTGCTTATGAGGATTATCTCGAGTAGAACTCGACGATGTTGTGCTCTTCGATCGTCAGGTCGATGTCTTCACGCTTCGGCAGCGCGACGACGCGGCCTTTGAGATTCTCCGCATCCAGCTCCAGCCACTGCGGAATGGTGCGCTTTGCGCCTTCCTCACGCAGCGTCTTGAAGAACGGGATGTCGCGGCTCTTTTCGCGGATCGTGATCTCGTCGCCGACCTTGATCTGGTAAGACGCGATGTCAACCTTCTTGCCGTTCACGAGAACGTGACCGTGGGTGACCATCTGACGCGCCATCGGACGGGACTCGCCGAAATTCAGCCGGTACGCGACGTTATCAAGACGACGCTCGATGAGAGACAGCATGTTCTCACCGGTGACGCCCTTCATATTGGACGCCATGTCGTAGTACTTGCGGAACTGGGATTCGAGGATGCCGTATGCGCGGCGGACCTTCTGCTTTTCACGCAGCTGCAGGCCGTACTCGGACTGCTTCTTTCTGCCCTGACCGTGCATTCCCGGAGGGGTATGGCGAAGGGTGATCGGGCACTTTTCGGTGTAGCACTTGTCGCCCTTCAGAAACAGCTTGGTGCCTTCTCTGCGGCACTGTCTGCAAACGGAACCGGTATATCTTGCCATAACTCTTTCCTCCCTTACACTCTTCTGCGCTTCGGCGGACGGCAGCCGTTGTGCGGGATCGGCGTCACGTCCTTGATGGACACGATCTGCAGACCCGCGGACTGAAGCGCACGGATTGCGGACTCACGGCCGGAGCCGGGGCCCTTTACGTAAACTTCAACCGTCTTGAGACCATGCTCCATCGCAGCGGTCGCCGCTGCTTCGGATGCGACCTGCGCGGCAAACGGCGTGGATTTGCGGGAACCGCGGAAGCCGTGGCTGCCTGCGCTGGACCACGAAATCGCGTTGCCCTGCGTGTCGGTGATGGTCACCAGCGTGTTGTTGAAAGAGGAGCGAATGTGCGCGGCACCGCGCTCGATGTTTTTCTTTTCACGACGCTTGCGCGCTACTGCTTTTTTAACCTTAGCTTTACCTGCCATGACTTAGCTCCTCCTTACTTCTTCTTGCCGCCCTGCGTACGTTTCGGACCCTTGCGGGTACGAGCGTTCTGCTTCGTGGACTGTCCGCGAACGGGCAGGCCCTTGCGGTGACGAACCCCGCGATAGCAGCCGATTTCCACCAGTCGCTTGATGTTCATCGAGGTTTCACGTCTCAAATCGCCCTCAACCTTCAGGTTGTGGTCGATAAAATCTCTGATCTTGTTGACATCGTTCTCTTCCAGATCACGAACGCGGGTATCGGGGTTGATGCCGGTCTCTGCGAGGATCCTGGAAGCGGTTGTCCGACCGATCCCGTAGATATAGGTCAAGCCGATCTCGACTCGCTTATCTCTCGGAAGGTCTACGCCAGCAATACGTGCCATATCGTTTCTCTACCTCCGTAATAAATTTCAGAAAAATGATCTATATAGGCTTGCGGGTTGCACTTGCGTGCCAGCCGCCCCGCAAGTTTGTTCCCCTTTGGGTTAGCCCTGCTTCTGCTTGTGCTTCGGATTCTCGCAAATGATCATGACGCGACCCTTGCGCTTGATGATCTTGCACTTCTCGCAAATGGGTTTCACAGACGGTCTGACTTTCATAGCTTTTCTCCTTTAAATCTTTTGCTGATCTCTCAGTTCTTTGCGCGCCACGTGATGCGGCCGCGGGTCAAATCATACATCGAAAGCTCGACGGTGACCTTGTCGCCGGGAAGGATGCGAATGTAGTTCATGCGCAGCTTGCCAGAGATGGTCGCGAGGATCTTGTGGTCGTTCGGAAGCTTGACCTCGAACATTGCGTTCGGATACGCTTCGGTCACGACGCCTTCCACTTCAATGACATCCTGTTTGGACAACGATATCCCTCCTTTTATTCGTTACGGTCGTTTTGGAATCCTTCCGCGGCGAGGAACTTTCGGAAATCCGCATTCGAGAGTTTTCCGGAAAGCTCCATCCGCGTTTCGGACGCTTTCAAAAGGTGCCTGCGCTTCTTTTTCTTGGGACGCTCGATGGTACGAAGCTTTCCGTCAACAAGCAGCGCGTACTGCTCATCAAGGACCTTCCATACCACGAACACGCGTCCGCAATCCCGCCCTGCGCGTGAGCGAACGATCTCGCCCTCATACAGCGGTTCCCGCATCATACGAGCGCCTCCGAACAGGTCAGCAGGATCGGATCGCCGTCGGTGATCGCGATCGTGTTCTCGTAATGCGCTGCGGGCTTGCCGTCCCGGGTCGAAACGGTCCAACCGTCTTCGAGCTGCCAGACTTCCCTTGAGCCGAGTGTGATCATCGGCTCCACCGCGATCGTCATGCCTGCTTCCAGGCGCTGCCGTGCGCGCGGCGAATAGAAGTTCGGCACTTCCGGGTCCTCATGCAGGTTCCGTCCGACTCCGTGGCCGGTCAGTTCCCGCACGACGCCGTATCCGTGCGATTCCGCGTGGCTCTGGATCGCTTTGCTGATGTCGGAAACCCGATAGCCCGGTCTTGCGAATTCGATGCCCTTATAGAAGCACTCCTTCGTGACCTCGACAAGCTTTCTCGTCTCCTCCGCGACGTTGCCGACCAAAAAGGTTCGCGTCGCGTCGCCGACAAAGCCGTTCAGCGTGGCACAGACGTCGCAGCTTACGATGTCGCCGTCCTTGAGCTTACGCGGTCCGGGGATCCCGTGGACGACCACCTCGTTGACCGAGATGCAGATCGCCTTCGGATACCCGTTGTAGTGGAGACATGTCGGATATGCGCCCCGGCTTCGGATGTACTCCTCCGCGATACAGTTGAGCTCCTCCGTGGTGATACCGATCCGAACGCTTTTTTCCAAAAGCTTCAGGGTATCCTCCACGACCTTGCCGGCCGCCTTCATCCGTTCGATGTCCTGCGCAGACTTGATTGTGATCATGCGCCGAGCCCTTTCAAAATGCTTTCCGTCACCGCATCGACGGACTGATCGCCGTCCACGGTGACGAGCTTCCCTGCCGCTTCATAGAAGGCGATCAGGGGCGCCGTCTTTTCCGTATAGACCTTCAGGCGGTTTATAACCGTTTCCTCGCGGTCGTCATCACGCTGATAGAGCGTTGCGCCGCACTTACGGCAGGTCGGTTCCGTATACATGGATACGTGATACGCCGCGCCGCAGTCGGGACACATTCTGCGCCCGGAGATGCGGGCGACCAGCCGCTCGCTCGGAACGTCGATGTTGACCGCGTAGTCAATACCGGTGAATTCGCGAAGCGCTTCGGCCTGTACGACCGTCCTCGGAAAACCGTCTAAAAGGAAGCCGTTCTTGCAGTCATCCCGCGTGATCCGTTCGCGGACCATGTCGATGATGACGCTGTCCGGAACAAGCTCGCCGCGGTCGATGTATGCCTTTGCCGCCGCACCCAGCGGAGTGGCATTGCGGATCTCGCTTCGAAGCATGTCGCCCGTCGAGAGGTGCGCGATCTCATATCGCTCCGCAATGCGCTCTGCCTGTGTGCCTTTGCCCGCACCCGGCGGACCTAAAAAGATCAGTTTCATATCGGTTAGTTCAGGAATCCCTTGTAGTGACGCATGAGCATCTGAGATTCGAGTTGTTCCGTCGTTTCAAGCGCGACGCTGACCATAATGAGCACCGATGTTGCGCCGAACATGTTGGTGACACCCATCATGTTCAGGATGATGGTCGGGACGATCGCGATGACCGCGAGGAACAGGGATCCGAACAGCGTGAGGCGGTTCGAGATCTTGCCGAGGTACTCACCGGTCGGCTTGCCCGGACGGATGCCCGGAATAAAGCCGCCGTTTTGCTGCAGGTTCTTCGACATTTCGACCGGGTTGAACGTGATCGAGGTGTAGAAGTAACCGAACGCAATGATCAGCAGGAAGTATACCAGATAGTACACGAACGGTGCATACTGGATGCCGGTGTACGTGACGCCGGTTGCCTTCAGAACGCTGGTGGGCTGGTACATCATGCCGTCCCAGACTTTGGGTGAGGACACCATCCAGCGATACCAGAAGTTCATGAAGCTGCCGCCGTGGCGGAAGAACTGCATGATCATCTCGGGGAACTGCATGATCGTCATGGCGAAGATCAGGGGCAGAACACCGTTCGCATTCGCCTTCATCGGCAGATGCGTGTTCTGACCGCCGTACATCTTGCGTCCGACCACGCGCTTTGCGTACTGCACCGGGATCTTGCGGACCGCCTTGTCGATGTAGACGACGAATGCGATCAAAGCAAGGATCACAACGATGGTCAGCAGAAGCGTGACCCAGGTCATAACACTGCCCGGCGCTGCCGCGATCGCGTTGATGCGCTCCTTGATGAAGTCGGGCACGCGGGACACGATGGAAGCGAAGATCAGCATCGAAATGCCGTTGCCGATTCCCTTCTCCGTGATGCGCTCGCCGAGCCACATCAGGAATGCGGTACCTGCCGCCGCGCAGATCGCGATGATCGCAAGCCGCAGAACGAACAGTCCGTCCGCATTGGAAACGATGTAGCTGCCGTCACTCAGAACGCCGTTGTAGCTCAGAACAATACCGATCGACTGCACGACCGCGAGGCCGACGCCCGCATAGCGGGTGATGCGCTCGATCTTCTGACGACCGTCCTCTTCCTTGCTCATCCGTTCGAGAGCAGGGATCGCGATCGTGAGAAGCTGCAGGATAATGGACGCCGTGATGTAAGGCGAGATACCCATTGCAAAGATCGTGAACTGCGAGAATGCGGAACCCGACATCAGGCTCATGAAGTCCGACATCGCGGAAAGCTGTTTGGTCGCTTCCTGCCAGCCGGCGAGGTTGACGCCCGGGATCGGAATCGCACTGCCGAGACGGTAGACCACGATCAGAAGAAGCGTGTACAGGATCTTCTTTCTGAGGTCCTTGATCTTGAATGCGTTGATGAATGTGCTGAACATCAGATCACCTCAACGTTTCCGCCTGCGTTCCTGATTGCTTCCTCCGCGGATTTCGAGAACTTCGCAGCCTTGACGGTGAGCTGTTTGGTGAGCTCGCCGTTGCCCAGAACCTTCAGGCCGTCCTTTTCGAGCTTGCCGATGATGCCGAGCGATTCGAGCAGTTCACCGGTAACCTCGGTGCCGTTCTCCAACCCATTCAGGTCGGAAATGTTGATGATGGTGTATTCCTTCGCAAAGTGATTGTAGAAGCCGCGCTTCGGGAGACGACGCGCCAGAGGCATCTGGCCGCCTTCAAACCCGTTCTTCTTCGCGCCGCTGCGGGCTTTCTGACCCTTATGACCCTTTGCGGAGGTCTTGCCGATACCGGAACCCGTGCCGCGGCCCACACGCTTGGGGCTCTGCTTGGCGCCTTCTGCCGGTCTCAATTCATGGATCTTCATACGTTGACCCTCCTCTTATGCTTCTTCGACTTCTTCGACCTTGACAAGGTGCTTTACCTTGAAGATCTGACCGCGGATGCAGACGTTGTCGGGCTTTACGACGGTCTGATTGACCTTGTGAAGACCGAGTGCCTTGACCGTGTCCTGCTGATCACGCAGGCTGGAAATCGGGCTCTTGACCAAAGTGACTTTCAACATTGCCTTGTCCTCCTCAGTTCAGGATCTCGTCCACGGTCTTGCCGCGGAGTGCAGCGATCTGTTCTGCGGTACGGAGCTGCGCAAGTCCGTTGAGCGTCGCCTTGACGCAGTTCGACGGGTTATTGGAACCGTAGGACTTGGTGCGAATGTCGCGGATGCCTGCCGCTTCGAGGACCGCACGGGCGGGACCGCCCGCGATAACGCCGGTACCTTCTTCAGCGGGGAGCAGACGAACATGACCCTTGCCGTACTTGCCTTCCACCTGATGCGGGATCGTCGTGCCGACGACGGGGACTTCGATCATGTGGCGCTTTGCGTCCTCGATGCCCTTGCGGACTGCTTCGGGGATTTCAACTGCCTTACCGAGGCCGACGCCGACCTTGCCGTTCTCGTTGCCGACAACCATGAGCGCCGTGAAGCGGAAGTTCTTACCGCCCTTGACAACCTTTGCAACGCGGTTGATCGCTACGAGTCTTTCTTTGAATTCGGGAACTTCCTTCTCGAATTTTCTTTCTCTCTCGTTTCTCATTTCGTTTCCTCCCTTAGAAGTCCAGACCGGCTTCTCTTGCGCCGTCGGCCAAAGCCTGGACGCGACCGGTGTACAGATAACCGCCGCGGTCGAAAACGACCTTCTTCACGCCCTTAGCGATCGCACGCTCTCCGACGAGCTTTCCGACGAGCTTTGCAGCTTCCTTCTTGTCCTTGCCTTCGAGCTGGCCCTTGATCTCTGCATCCAGAGTAGAAGCAGCAACCAGAGTGTTACCGTCGACGTCGTTGATGATCTGCGCATAAATGTGGTTCGTGCTGCGATAGACGTTGAGACGCGGACGCTCGCACGTGCCGTTCAGATTCCTGCGCTGACGATGATGACGCGCCTTGCGAACAGAATTCTTATCGATCTTAGAAAACATTCTACGTTACTCCTTTCTACCTTATTTGCCGGTCTTGCCTTCCTTGCGGCGGACGAATTCGCCTTCGTAACGGATGCCCTTGCCCTTGTAGGGTTCCGGCGCGCGCGTCTTGCGAATGTCTGCGGCAACCTGGCCGACCTTCTGCTTGTCGATGCCCTTCACCGTGATCTTGGTGGGTGCGGGCGTTTCAAATTCGATACCGTCCATCTTTGCGAATCTGACCGGATGGCTGTAACCGACGTTCAAAACGAGGTCCTTGCCGTCCATCTGCGCTCTGTAACCGGTGCCGACAATCTCGAGCTTCTTTTCAAAGCCGGTCGAAACGCCGACGACCATGTTGTTGATGAGCGAACGGGTCAGTCCGTGCAGTGCGCGGTGCTGCTTGTCGTCACTGGGACGCTTTACGGTGAGAACACCGTTGTCCTGCTCCAGGATCATCTCGGGCGAAACACGCTGCGTGAGCTCGCCCTTGGGGCCTTTCACGGTCACGACATTGTGTTCGTCAACCGTGATTGTCACTCCGGACACGATGTGTACCGGAAGTTTTCCGATTCGAGACATTGTTTTTCCTCCTGTTATTTTACCAGACGTATGCGAGCACTTCGCCGCCGACGCCGAGCTTTCTTGCCTCGCGGTCCGTCATCACGCCGCGAGAGGTGGACAGGATCGCGATGCCGAGGCCGCCGAGGACCTTCGGGATCTCGTCCTTGCGGGCATACACGCGCAGACCCGGACGGGAGATGCGCTTGATGCCGACGATGACGCGCTGCTTGTTGGGGCCGTACTTGAGCTTGATGCGGATGGTCTTGACGATGCCGTCCTCGACGATCTCATAGCTCTTGATGTAACCCTCTTCCACAAGGATCTCCGCGATCGCCTTTTTGATCGAGGAAGCGGGGACGTCAACCGTCTCGTGCTTCGCGACCAGCGCGTTGCGGATTCTGGTAAGCATATCTGCAATAGTATCTGTCATGGTTCTTTCCTCCTGATTACCAGCTTGCCTTGCGGACGCCGGGGATGTTGCCCTTGTATGCTTCTTCACGGAAGCACACGCGGCAGATGCCGTACTTGCGAAGGACCGCATGCGGACGACCGCAGATACGGCAGCGGGTGTAAGCGCGGGTAGAGAACTTGGGGGTTCTCTGCTGCTTCAGCTTCATGGATGTCTTTGCCATAGTGGTTCCTCCTTCTTAGTCCTGAACGAACGGCATACCGAGCAGAGCAAGCAGCTCGCGCGCTTCTTCGTCGGTCTTGGCGCTGGTAACGAACACGATGTTCATACCGCGGACCTTGTCAACGTCGTCATAGTTGATCTCGGGGAAGATCAGCTGTTCACGGACGCCCATTGCGTAGTTGCCGCGACCGTCGAACGACGTGTCGGACACACCGCGGAAGTCGCGGACGCGGGGCAGAACGATGTTCATCAGCTTGTCAGCGAAGTAGTACATTCTCTCGCCGCGCAGGGTGACCTTTGCGCCGATGTTCATGCCTTCACGGACTTTGAAGTTCGCGACGGACTTCTTCGCCTTGGTGACGATGGCCTTCTGGCCGGCGATCGCGGAGAGCTCCGCAACTGCCTTCTCGATGCCCTTGGGGTTATCCTTTTCGGAACCGAGACCCATGTTGATGATGATCTTCTCGAGTTTCGGGATCATCATGACGTTCTCATAGTGGAACTTTTCGTTCAGTGCGGGAACGACTTCTTCTCTGTACTTGGTCTTCAGACGGGGTTCGCCGCTGAAAGGCTTTGCTTGAACCGCAGTTTCTTTCTTTGCCATTTGTTATCTCCTTCCGTCTCTCAGTCCATGACCTTGCCGCACTTCTTGCAAACGCGGACCTTCTTGCCGTCGACGATCTGATGTGCAACGCGGGTCGCTTTGCCGCACTTCGGGCAAACGAGCATGACGTTGGACGCGTCGATGGTGCCTTCCTGCTCGATCCGGCCGCCTGCCTCGCCCTGTCTCTTGGGCTTGACATGCTTGGTGATCATGTGAACGCCCTTGACCATAACACGGTTATCCGCGGGCGCTGCATGCAGGATCTCGCCCTTCTTGCCCTTGTCCTGACCGGAGATCACGACGACGGTATCGCCTTTTTTTACATTCAGCTTATTCATGTCATGCTCCTCCTTACAGTACTTCGGGTGCGAGAGAGACGATCTTCATGTAGTCTTTCTCACGAAGCTCACGAGCGACCGGCCCGAAGATACGGGTGCCGCGCGGCTGCTTCTGATCGTTGATGATGACCGCAGCGTTGTCGTCGAAACGAATGTGGCTGCCGTCTGCACGGGTGGTCTCCGCAACGGTGCGGACCACAACCGCCTTTACGACGTCCTTCTTCTTCACAGCGCCGCCCGGCGTTGCCGTCTTGACGGACGCGACGATGACGTCGCCGATACCTGCGGACTTAACCTTGCTGCCGCCGAGAACACGAATGCACATGATCTCCTTGGCGCCGCTGTTGTCCGCGACTTTCAATCTGGTTTGAGGCTGAATCATTTTATCTTCTCCTCTCCATTACTTCGCCTTTTCAATGATTTCCACAAGACGCCATCTCTTGTCCTTGGAAATCGGGCGGGTTTCCATGATGCGCACGGTGTCGCCGATGCCGCAGGCATTCTCTTCATCGTGCACCTTGAATTTACGGGTCCGGTTGACCATCTTGCCGTACAGGGGATGGCGAACCTTGGTTTTGATGGCGACGACGATCGTCTTTTCCATCTTATCGCTGACGACGACGCCAACGCGGGTCTTACGATAACCTCTCTGTTCCATTGCCTAACTCCTCCTTACTCGGCGTCCTGACCGAGCTCACGCATACGGAGAACGGTCTTGATTCTTGCAATGTCCTTCTTGCATGCACCGATGCGGGAAGGATTGCTGATCTGTCCGGTCACTGCCTGGAAGCGGAGATTGAACAGCTCGGCTTTCAGTTCCTTTTCCTGCTTTTCCAACTCTTCGGTGGACATAGCTCTCAGCTTATCAGCCTTCATGGTCATTCTCCTTTCTCCTCAGTTTCTTCTTTCTTGACGATCTTCGTCTTGAGCGGGAGCTTGTGGCCCGCAAGACGGAGCGCTTCGTCCGCAATCGCCTTGTCGACGCCCGCGATCTCGAACATCACGCGGCCGGGCTTGACGACAGCCACCCAGTATTCGGGCGAACCTTTACCGGAACCCATGCGGGTCTCAGCGGGCTTTTCGGTAACGGGCTTGTCGGGGAAGATCTTGATCCATACCTGACCGCCGCGCTTGATATAACGGGTCATTGCGACACGCGCTGCCTCGATCTGGTTGCTGGTGACCCATGCGGGCTCCAGCGCGACGAGACCGTATTCACCGTAGGTCACGGTGTTGCCGCGGTGGGCGCTGCCCTTCATGCGGCCGCGGAACACTCTGCGGCGCTTAACTCTCTTCGGCATTAACATGGTTATTTGCCTCCTTCCATACGCTTGGCCCTTTTCAGGACCTCACCCTTGTAGATCCAGACCTTGATTCCGATACGGCCGTACTGGGTGTGCGCTTCCGCGAAGCCGTAGTGGATGTCTGCACGCATCGTCTGCAGCGGAATGGAACCGTCATGGTAACCTTCGCTGCGGGCGATCTCGGCGCCGCCGAGACGACCTGCGCACATCAGCTTGATGCCCTTCACGCCGGGCTTCTGCATGGCGCGCTGCATGGCCTGCTTCATCGCGCGGCGATAGCTGATACGCTTTTCGAGCTGCGCTGCGATGTTTTCGGCGACGAGCTGTGCGTCTGCATCCGCGTCGCGGATCTCCATGATGTTCACGGAGATGGGCTTGCCGATTTCCTTGGAAACAGCTGCCTTGATCTCTTCGATCCCTGCGCCGCCCTTGCCGATCAGCATGCCGGGACGTGCGGTGTAGATCGTGATGCTGACCTTATCGGTCGCGCGGTCGATCGCAATGCGGGAGATGCAGGCCGCGTAATACGTCTTCTTCACGAAGTCACGGATCTTGCGGTCCTCAACGAGGAAGTCTGCGAAATCTTTCTTCGCCGCGTACCAATGGGTGTTCCAATCTCTGATGACACCAACGCGGAATCCGTTCGGATTAACTTTCTGACCCATAACTTTCCTCCTTACTTGACCTGATCAAGAATGACCGTGATGTGGCTCGTACGCTTCCGGATGGGGGACGCGGAGCCGCGCGCTCTTGCGCGATAGCGCTTCAGGGTCGGACCCTGGTTCGCATAAACCTCTGCGACGTACAGATCGTCGCGGTTCATGTCGAGGTTGTTCTCCGCGTTTGCGATCGCGGAGTTCAGGACCTTCAGGACCGGCTCGCAGGCAGCTTTCGGCGTGTAAGTGAGGATCGCCGCAGCTTCCTTTGCGCTCTTGCCGCGGATCATGTCGACGACGACCTTGACCTTGCGGGGGGACATTCTGATATAACGAGCGATTGCGTGCGGACGCTTGTCTGCGTGCTCGCGACGATATGCCGTCTTTTCTTTACTTCTGGTTGCCATTGTGCTCCTCCTTATTTCGCGCCAGAGGACTTCTCGGAACCTCTGTGACCTCTGAACGTGCGCGTGGGTGCGAATTCGCCCAGCTTGTGTCCGACCATTTCTTCGGTGACATACACCGGAACGTGCTTCTTGCCGTCGTGCACCGCGATGGTGTGGCCGACGAACTCGGGGAAGATCGTGGAGGAACGGGACCAGGTCTTCACGACGGTCTTCTTGCCGCTCTCATTCATGGAAAGAATGCGTGCGTACAAGCGTTCTTCAACAAACGGACCTTTTTTAACCGATCTGCTCATGTGTTTTCTCCTCCTGATTACTTACCACTCGTTCTGCGGCGAATGATGTACTTGTTGCTCTTGTTCTTCTTCTTGCGGGTCTTGTAACCCATCGCCGGCTTGCCCCAGGGAGTGACCGGGCCGGGACGGCCGATCGGGGATTTGCCCTCGCCGCCGCCGTGGGGGTGGTCATTCGGGTTCATGACGGAACCGCGGACGGTGGGACGAATGCCCATGTGACGCTTGCGGCCCGCTTTGCCGATCTGAACATTCTGGAAGTCCAGATTGCCGACCTGCCCGATCGTTGCTTTCGCGTTCATCGGGATCAGACGGACTTCGCCGCTGGGAAGACGAACCTGCGCATACTTGCCTTCCTTCGCCATGAGCTGCGCCGCATTGCCCGCCGAGCGGACCAGCTGCGCGCCCTTGCCGGGCTTCAGCTCGATGCAGTGGATCATCGTGCCGACCGGGATGTACTGGAGCTCCAGTGCGTTGCCGATCTTGATGTCCGCGTCCTTACCGGAAACGACGGTTTCACCGACGTTCAGGCCGTACGGAGCGATGATGTAGCGCTTCTCGCCGTCTGCATAGTACAGAAGTGCGATATTCGCGGAACGGTTCGGATCGTATTCGATCGCTTTCACGGTTGCGGGAACGCCGTCCTTATCGCGCTTGAAGTCGACGATGCGGTACTTGCGCTTTGCGCCGCCGCCCTTGTGGCGGACCGTGATCTTACCGGTGAAGTTGCGGCCGGCTTTGCTCTTCAGATCGCAGACCAGCGACTTTTCCGGCGTGGTTTTGGTGATCTCCTCATAGGTGGAGACGGACATATGTCTCGTACCCGGAGTGGTGGGGTTCAGTTTACGAATAGCCATTTGCTGCCTCCTTACTGCGCGATGCCGTCGAACAGCTCGATGCCCTTCGAATCGGCGGTCAGCTTGACGTACGCCTTTTTCTTGGAAGCGGTTCTGCCCTCGTAACGGCCCTGACGCTTGATCTTGCCGAGCTTGTTCACGGTGTGAACGCTCTCGACCTTGACGCCGAACAGCTCTTCGACCGCCTTTGCGATCTCGACCTTGTTCGCGCTCTTCGCGACTTCAAACGTGTAGATGTGATGCGCGATGTAATCGTAGCTCTTTTCGGTGAGGATCGGAGCCTTGATGATGTCGTATCCGCTCTTCATTACGCGTACACCTCCTCGATCTTTTCAACCGATGCCTTCGTGAGGATCAGCTTCTCATACTTGAGGATCTCATAGACGTTCAGCGTGCCGACCAGCGTGGTCTTGACGCCTTCGATGTTTGCGCTCGCGCGCTCCACCTTTTCGTCTTTGTCCGCCAGAACGATCAGCGCCTTTTTGACGTCAACGTTCTTCAGGACCTTAACCATTTCCTTCGTCTTCGGCGCTTCGATGTCGAGTGCGTCGAACACGAGCAGTTCGTTGGCTTCCACCTTAGAGGACAGCGCGGACTTCATTGCGAGGCGCTTGACCTTCTTGTTTACGCGGATCGTGTAGTCGCGGGGCTTCGGCGCAAAGACGACGCCGCCGTGTCTCCACTGCGGGGAACGGGTGGAACCCTGACGCGCACGGCCGGTGCCCTTCTGTCTCCACGGCTTCTTGCCGCCGCCGGAAACTTCGGAACGGGTCTTTGCGCTCTGCGTGCCCTGACGGCAGTTCGCCAGGTGCGCTACGACGACCTCATGCATGACCGCCGCGTTGACGGGCTGACCGAAAATCTCTTCGGAAAGGGCGATATCGCCGATGTTCTGGCCCTTGATATCATACAATGCTACGTTAGGCATATCTCTTTCCTCCTTACTTTACTGTGCTCTTGACAGTCACGAAGCTGCCCTTTGCACCGGGAACCGCACCCTTGATGAGCAGCAGGTTCCGCTCTGCGTCCACACGCACGACCTCGAGGTTCTGCACGGTGACGTGCTCGCTGCCCATATGACCGGGCAGGTTCTTGGTCTTGAACACGCGGCTCGGATCGGAGCAGGCGCTCATGGAGCCGGGCGCTCTGTGGAAGTGGGAACCGTGGGTCATACGACCGCGGCCCTGATGATGACGCTTGACGACGCCCTGGAATCCGTGACCCTTGCTGGTGCCGGAGATGTCGACCTTGTCGCCCTCTTGGAACACGTCCGCCTTGACGATCTGACCGACTTCATAGGAAGCGGCGTCTTCGAGTCTGAATTCGCGAAGGTAGCGCATCGCCTTAAGGTTCGCCTTTGCAAAGTGACCCTTGCGCGGCTTGTTGGCGAGCTTCTCGCGCAGTTCGGCAAAGCCGAGCTGGACGGAATCGTAACCTTCGTTTGCTACGGTTTTCTTCTGAACGACGGGGCACGGACCGGCTTCGATGACAGTGACGGGAATCATGGTACCGTCAGCTCTGAAGAACTGCGTCATACCGATCTTCTTGCCCAAAATGGCTTTCTTCATTGGTACATACCTCCGTTTGGGATTACAGCTTGATTTCGATGTCGACGCCCGCGGGCAGATCCAGCTTCATCAGCGCTTCAACGGTCTTGTTGGACGGCTGGATGATGTCGATCAGACGCTTGTGCGTTCTCATCTCGAATTGCTCACGAGAATCCTTATACTTGTGCGTTGCACGAAGGATCGTAACGATTTCCTTCTCGGTGGGCAGGGGGATCGGGCCGGAAACCTGTGCGCCCGTTCTCTTGGCGGTGTCGACGATCTTTTCGGCGCTCTGGTCGATCAGACTGTGTTCATAGGCCTTGAGCTTGATACGAATTCTTTGGTTTGCCATACTTTTTTCTTTCCTCCTAAAATTGTTGTCGGGCAGTACACAGAGCCGTGTGTTTCCCTCTCATTTTTTTACACAGCCTTTCGGCTGTGGTCGGTGGGACGGCACGGGAAACTGCTATTTTTGCCCCGTCCGTTCGGACGTCGGATATGCGCGAAATTACCCGGAATGGCAACCGGCAACCTCCGCTGCACTCCTGCGCTGCACGGCAAAATTTCGCCTGTGCGCGCGAACATTTGAACTATACACTATCCCTGCAAAAAATGCAAGCATTATTTTTTATTTTTCAAAAATATATTTTTGCGTAAAAACCGCCTCCGCACAGTTGAAAAACAGCAGCGGGTATGATATATTATAGGTGACAAAATTTCGGAGGTATCAATCCATGGAGCAAAACATTCGTCGTATCGGCATTCTGACGAGCGGCGGCGACGCGCCCGGCATGAACGCGGCCGTTCGCGCTGCGGTCCGTACGTGTCTCCTGAACAAGGTCATCCCCGTCGGCATCCGCCGCGGCTATCAGGGTCTCATTCATGCGGACGTTCTGGAAATGAACGCGCGCAGCGTCAATGGTATCATCCACCGCGGCGGCACGATCCTCTACACCGCGCGCAGCGAGGACTTCATGACCGAAGCCGGTCAGCACCGCGCGGCGCAGACCTGCCGCTATCTCGGACTGGACGCGGTCATCTGCATCGGCGGCGACGGTACGTTCCGCGGCGCGCTCGCGCTTTCCAAGCAGGGCGTCAAGGTCATGGGCATCCCGGCAACGATCGACAACGACATCGGCTGCAGCCACTATACGATCGGCTTCGACACGGCTGCGAACACCGCGGTGGACGCGATCGACAAGCTCTCCGACACGATGCAGTCGCATGAGCGCGTCTCCGTCGTTGAGGTCATGGGCCGTCATGCCGGTCACCTTGCGGTCTACGTCGGCGTTGCGGTCGGCGCGACCTCCATCATCATTCCCGAATTCGAATACAGTTTCGAGCGCGACGTCATCGAGAAGATCCGCGAGGGCCGCATGCACGACAAGCATCACCACCTCATCATCGTGGCAGAGGGCGTCGGCAAATGCGACGAGATCTGCCACCGCATCACCGAAGAGACCGGTCTTGAAGCGCGCGTCTCGATCCTCGGCTACATCCAGCGCGGCGGCGCGCCGACCGCGCGTGACCGCGTCATGGCGTCCCGCATGGGGCACTACGCTGTCGAGCAGCTCCTTGCCGGCAACATGAATCAGGTCGTCTGCTATCGCGATTCGCACATTCTTCTCACGCCGATCGAGGAAGCGCTCGAGATGAAGAAGAACCTCGACGCGTACATGTACCGCGTTGCAGGAGATATTGCGCTGTAAGCACATATATAAACGAAAAGGGATCGCTTTCATGAAATTCTGTACAAACTGCGGATCGATGATCGAAGATACCGTGAAGTTCTGTCCGAATTGCGGGACCGCTGTCGATCAGCCGAACGAACAGCATGCAAATCAACAGCCGGTGTATCGGCAGCCGGTCGCTGCGGACAAGTACAAGGGCTTCAAAATGAAGTGGTACAAGTTCCTTGTTTATTTTCTGCTCTGGTTCGGTGCGTTCATCAACATCATCAGCGGATTCTACACCATAACCGGCAAGCAGTATGATATATCCGCGGGTCAGGAAGGCACGGCTGATACCGTTTATCAGATTTTCCCCGCCATGCGGATCGGCGACATCGTTTGCGGCGTCCTGATTCTGTGCGTTGCGCTGCTCGGCATTCTTGCCGCCGTCAACCTTCTGCAGCTGAAGTCGATCGGTCCAAAGCTGGTGGTTGCGGTCTATGCCGCCGGTCTTACCGTGACGCTGATCAACATTGTTTTTTCCCTCACCCTGACAAATGGCACGCTCAAACTCGGAGACGTACTCACGCCTACTGTAATCGGATCAATCGCCGGTGCAACGCTTATGCTTGTGTTGAACTGGGTCTATTTCAAAAAAAGAGAAAGTGTATTTGTCAACTGACTCCCATCTTTTGCGTCGGAAAGGCACTCGGAATCCCGAGTGCCTTTCTTCCTATATATATGGTATCTTGCAGAGCGTTCGTTCGCAACATCTTGCGTGTCGTTCAGACACTTTCGTTCTTGTTTCGGAACCGGTAATCCAGCTCCTTTTCACCGATCACATCGAGCTCATACATCGCGAGCGCGAACTCCTGCTGTTTTTTGACGGTGTACAGCACGTCCCTCAGATAATTCGCAAGCGCAATCAGTCCGACCCCGGCAACGATGAAGACACCCAGCACGATGAGATCTTCCCGGACCGGTGCCATCGTGTATACTGCAGGTTTTGTAAGCCTGTTCGCGATATCCGCCCAGGTCGTAAAGCCCAGCAAAACGCCCGTAACAATCTGCGGTATCATTCTGAACGACCGGCCGAAGGCGGTAAACGGCACGATCAGCAGCATCGCGGCCGAAACCGCGTGTAAAACGAGCGCAAGATCCGGCTTTGCACCGTTCAGAATCCGGCTGTACAATCCACCAAGACGCCAAATCGCCAGCGCAAGAACGATCACGCCGGATACGATCGTGATAATCCTGCTCGCCTGCTCCCGTTTTCTGTTCCGAACATCCGTGTCCGTTTCAACCAAACGGTCCCGATACGCGGCAATCACCGACTCGCGTTCCGGCTGTGCGACCCTTCGCACACGGCGAAGCGCTTTCTTAAGCTCCTGCGGATACATCCGGTAAAACATCTCGCTGCCGATCACGGCGTGCAGGCGGCGATGCTTGATCGGGATGAAGACGAGCCCCTCCACCGCAAAGAACAGTGCGAAATAGACCAGCAGCAGCGGAAACCACCACGGTCCGAGCCGATCCATATACACCAGGATCAGGCAAACAGGCGTAACGCTCACCACCGACGCAAGCCCCATTGCAAATGCGCCCAGCATCGTTTTTGCTACAACTCCGAAATCTTTCTCTCGACCCGTCATACAATCATCCCCCCTATTCTGTCGGTTCCCGCACATTGATCCCCATCAAAGCATATTGTTCCGTGTTCCAGACCGCCTATGCCCGGCAAAATCGACGAGTGTTCTGCCGAATGCATCTGCTGTCTCTGGTTCGGTTATTTCTCCATCCGATACGCCAGTTCTTTTTCGTCGATCACGCCGAGCTCGTACATGTCGAGAGCAAACGCCTGTTTCTCCCTGCGTGTCGGGGTATCACTCTTAAACATTCGTGCAGGGATCATCAGCCCGAATGCCGCGATCAAAAAGATCGCGAGCACGATGAGTCCCTCAAACACCGGCACCCACGTATAATCCTGCGGCATCATCACCTTATTCGCAAAGTTCGCCCAAATGTTCAGAAAGAGCAGTACCGACGCGATCGTCTGCAGAATATAGCGTTCCGATCGCCGAAGTGCCGCGATTGCCACGGTCAGCATCATAACGACCGCCAAAAACAGCAGAACATGGGCGGCGTCCATCTTCATACCCGCCGCTGCGTCCTGATACAGACCATACACACAGTACCCCGCAAGCGCGAAGATGATCGCGGCTGCGGCATAATAGAAACAGTTGCTGATGCGTGTGTTGTGTGCCTTCTTTTCATCCTCGTCCGCATCGCAAAGGCGCATCCGATAGGATTCGAGCACCGATTCGCGTTCCGGGTTCGGATTCTTTCTGACACGGCGCAGCGCCCTTCGCCTTTCCTTCGGAAAAATCTCATAAAAGGCCTCATGTCCGACTTGCATGTGCACCTCATTGCGGTACTTGTGCCCGATCAGGAAGATCTCTCCCACATAAAACAGCATGATGTATAACATCAGCAGCGGTATCCACCACGGACCGAGCACGTCGCCGTTGACGATCAGCATCAACACCGGTATCACGGCAAAGACCGGAGCCAATCCGATCGCAAGCGCCTCTATAAAGCTCCGCAAAGCTATGCCTCTGTCTTGATTTCTCTTTCGCAACGGAATGATCTCCTATTCAAACAAATATTGATACAACGCATCCGGCGTGTCGAAGTACAATGGGCAGTTTTCCTGCAGAAACGTCCGGATCTCCGGAACGTCATACGCCCAACCCGCCGCCGCGAACGGAACGCCGACACTTTTTGCCATGTCGTAGCCGGGTTTCAGATCGTCAACCATCAGGAGATCGTCCGGTTTAAGATCCAGTTCCCGCATGATCTCATTGAGCGCCCACGGATCCGGCTTGCGTTTTTCGCGCGGCAGCTCCCACCCGTAAACAAGCCGCGGCTCGGGAAGACCGTTTGCTTTATAGTCGCGCAGGATGTTGTCTTTGAACGAGTGCGAAACGACGCAAACCGTTCCTCCGCGCCGCATCTGCTCGCAGATGATCTCGGCGACGCCCGGAAAGACCTCGGGGATGTGATCCTTGACGTACGCCTGCCAGATCTCGAGCTCGCGGTCAAACTCCTCCGGTGTAAAGCCGAGCACATCCTCGCAGTACGGCAGAAAACCGGGATCGAAGTTGATGCGGAAATACGTGTCAAGGTCCATCGTCATACCGGGACGCAATTCTTCCAGCGCGACAAGGAACGAAGGATGATGCACGTGCTTCGTGCTGTTCATCACAGTGTCGTCGTGGTCGAGCACCAGACATTTGTATTTCAGGTTCTGCATACGGTTTCTCCTATGTTTATGAGTAGTATAACATGGCAGTGCAGGCAAACGCAATATGCATAAAAGAAAAGAGACACTCAAATGAGTGTCTCATGGATTCCGGCAGCTGCCTATCTTCCCGGGCCGTCTCCAGCCAAGTATTGTCGGTGTATGTGCGCTTAACTTCTGTGTTCGGAATGGGAACAGGTGGGACCGCACAGCTTAACCACCGGAAAGGTGTGTTGCTCCAAGCAACTTGAAAACTGCATATCGTAATTCACTTTGATCAAGCCCTCGACCGATTAGTATCGCTCAGCTGCGCGCATTGCTGCGCTTCCACCTGCGACCTATCAACCTTGTAGTCTTCAAGGGGT
>Ga0247610_10000213_pt1 | contig 94451 bp, 83 predicted proteins | sample 174DNAGHGhighgp2_FD_193483 | JGI IMG/M metagenome (GOLD analysis project Ga0247610, IMG submission 193483) | Sheep rumen microbial communities from Palmerston North, Manawatu-Wanganui, New Zealand - 1742 DNA GHGhigh gp2 | ecosystem: Host-associated > Mammals > Digestive system > Stomach > Rumen... | reverse complement strand
ATTTATGTATGTTGTTTGTCTGTTGTTTTATGCCATAGGCGGTAATATTGTTTTTGTTTAGTTTTGTTTTAATCGGTCATATATGGCCGATAGATTGCTCCGGGTTTAACGTCTTAGAGAGGGGACGGTATTTATTTTTTGTAGCCGAATTCAATCAATAGTTCGTCAGCGAGATATTCGTCACTAAAACAATGCATGTCCGCAACTCCGTTGCTGATGAGGTCATACGTCGTGGAGTCGTAGAACTTGCCCAATGCCTCTTCGTAGGAAAGTCCCGCCTGCTCGGCAAATAACTTCACGATACGGGCATATTTACGTTGTAATATAGCAGGGTTAGCTTGCATAGTTGAGTCTCTGTGAAGATTTGAAATGAAGATATTTGTCCAATACTGCTTGCGAGGTAATACAAATCTGATGATTCGGCTTTTTCTCACGCAATTCGCCTAAAGCTTGCTCTCGCGTATAAATGCCTGTGAAATAGAGATCTATCGTGTCGAACACCTGATCATCAGTAATTCCACCCTCAATAATATCATACTGCTCGTGCGGCAGACCTTTTCGGCAAGCGGTTATATAATCCAGCCACTCACCATCATAGGCAAAAAATACTTTGCGGGTAGATTCCGGACATTCCTCGAATTCATAGATATTCATAATAGCCTTCTGTCCGCGTCTGATAAAACGCTCGCCATAACGCTCTGCCTGCGCACGCAAAGGAGTAAGGTAAAAGCCCACTCCGAAATCGAGACGAGGACGAGAATGTAGCAAGTCCGGGTGAGGAATTTCCGTATAGGACGTGTGATAAAGAATCATAGTTTGACTCCTTTCTGCTGCATGAGAGATACTAAATCATCCACTATATATTCCTTGGAAAAACTATGCAGTACATCGTAGCAAGGCACAATATAACCGTCTATCATACCTGCATTCTGCATAGCGTGATAAACGTCCTTTGCACTCTTGTTCAAAAACGATGCTACGTTATTGACGCAAAAGATAGTGAAATTCAGTATTTTAAAGTCCATAAAACTAACTCTTTGCAACTTTTGGCTGCAAAGTTACTGCTTTTTTTCAAGATACGCAAATTTTGTAGCAAGAAAATACAAAATATTTACATTTTGTATGTAAAAGGGATATAACCCCGGATAATATCTCGGGAAATAAACGAAACTTATTCTGCGGACTTTAGTTGTGCGGAGAGGGAGTTGGGTGCGCTTTTGTCCGCTTGTCATCATTTCTTGTCTTTTGTTTTTCTGGCGAAGTCGAACAAGGCTTTGGGTAGATGGCAGTAGCCATCGGGATGTTTGTCCAAATAGTCCTGAAGATACTCATCGGCTGGATAGAAATAATGCCGCTCGTCCGAGGTCGGTCATTAGGCCGCGGGACTCCAAATCGGCACAGCGTTGTTTATTCAGTTCGGTCCAATGGCTTCGTTTCTGCCGTGGCGAGAGACGTTGTGCTAATCGTCCGTCAGGCAGACGTTTGAGGGTTGAGTCAATCCATCCGAAACAGAGTGCCTCTTCGACCACATCGAGATACTGCAGACACAGGCCTTCGGGCTTCTTCTTACCGCGGTACATAGCAATCCAACAGCATTTTTGCGTTGCTGCATTGCGCTCGAACCACTCCCGCAGTTGTGTCCGTTCGCTATATTCCAAGAGGTCCGTTATTTCCATTTCTAAAATTTTACTATAGCACCAATCGGGGCATCCAATAAACGGATATTATGTTTGGTAGCGATATCTTGTGCCACGCTGTCCGGTTCGTACCACGGATGGACGGAAAGGGCGAACTATACGGTGCAGACGGACAACTGCTACTTGTTAAGCAACAATCCCTTCTGCCATTTCAGTGTCGGGTAGGTTTTCTTCAGGTACGCCTCAGCCTCGCCGATGCCGCTTGAACCGCTGGTGGCAAACGGAATCATCGTCTTTCCTTCCAACTGCGGCAGGTTGTTATCGAGCCAGGAGTTGATAATACGCGGACAGATCCCCCACCAGATAGGGAAACCGATATAAATAGTGTCGTACGGTGTGACATCCGTGCATTGTTTGATCATCGGACGCTCTTCCAGATCGTTCATCTCGAGTGACGAACGGGACTTATCGTTCCGCCAATCAAGGTCAGCTGCGGTGTACGGTTCGGCAGGTACTATCTCCCATAAACGGGCACCGTGTTGTTGCGCCAGCTTTGTTGCTGCGCGTTTGGTGGTTCCCGTGGCAGAGAAATACGCCACTAATGTCTTTGCTTCCATAGATGTCATACATGCGGCACAGATCAGTGCCAAAAGAATATGTTTCATAATTTTTGTATTTTAGTTACTCCTACGTACGCCAGCAGGATGAGGTTCATCATCAACGCATAGATGATGGCGGGGATGGCGATGACCTCGTTGTTGAAGATGAGCGGACTGCAGGCGATGGTGATCGCTTGTGCGGCATTCTGCATGCCGATCTCAATGACGATCGTACGCCGTTCTTTGGTCGTCAGTTTCAAAAGCCATGCGAGCAAGGCTCCGCAGCCGGTTGTCGCCAGAATAAGTGCGGTCATCGTCAGACCCAAGGATGCGAACTCGTTCACGATGGTCTGCTTGTGTTGGAAGAAGAACACCGTTACCAATAACACCAATGCCGGCATGGCGATGCGTTTGAGCACGTTGTGTATTTTTTGTGCCGTCTGTTCGCGGAAGATATTCACCACAAATCCGATGGAGATTGGAACGACCATCAGTACGATGTTTTGTATCAAGAGATTGCCGATAGGCAGATGGATGTCAGTTGCTTCTCCAACGCTAGCCGTTACCCACGCCATGATAAGCGGTAAGGTGAAGAGGGTGATGATACTGCTGCATGCCGTCAGTGTCACCGACAGTGCCACATCGCCCTTCGCCAACATTGAGAAGACATTGCTTGAACTGCCGCCGGGACTGCATGCAACGAGCATGATGCCGATGATAAATAAAGATGAAAGATGAAAGTTGAAAGTTGAAAGGACTTCAATAATTCCCCATGCGATGAGCGGCAACAGGATGATTTGCCCGATGAGGCCTATAAGCACCGGTTTCGGACGTTGCACGATGAGTTTAAAATCCTGCGGCTTGAGCGTCAGGCCCAAGTCGAACATCAGTATTGTCAGTATCGGCAGGACAATTAATATCGCGTTCATTGTTGTTCTTTATCTGAGAAGATATACTCGTACACCTTGACGGAGTAGAGTTTGCCGTTAGGCAGGTAGTTATACTGCTTGGCTTTGGTCCCGTTCTCGTTCCACTCATATTTGCGGATACGCACAGGGCGATTACGGTCGTTGTACTCAACCTCTTCAATCACTTTGCCGGTGACATCGTCATAGGTGCTGGTGACGCGCCATTTTTGACCGTATGTAGCGTATTCTATTTCCTCTACACAACGCCCTTGGTCGTCATATACCTTGATGCGATCGAGCCAGCGGGTTTTGGTCTTGGAGTCGGTGTTCCACTCCTTGACGGTGAGATTTTTCTTTCTCTCACGTTTAGCAAGTTGCTCCGGAGTCAAAAGACTCTGAGCCATCATTGGAATACAGAGTACAGAATACAGAATACAGATTATTATCTTTTTCTTAGCCACAAGGGCACGATTAACGAATTGATTCGTCTTAACCGTAAAGGTACGATTAATTTCTCCGAAATTTTTCATAAATGTCAAATTACAAATTACAAATTACAAATCTCTTACCATCCACCGGGTCCACCACCATGACCACCGCCTCCGGGGCCTCCGCCACCTGCATTACCGCCGCTATAGGACGAGAGTGTGACAGATGAACCGCCGCTGAGGGTTGCGCCGGTCAGGACATAGCCGTTGAGAATAGACGATCCGCCGGAAGTGGTCACAGCTGATTTGAGGGATGTTGTGCCGCTGGTGGAGACGACGAAGGTGGAAGCACTGAGGCTGCTCGGGGTCTTGAATACCAATGCCGCATCGCTACCGCTATAGAGTGCGTACCACGTACCTTTGCTGAGGGATGAAGCGGAATAGCATGTCTGCGTGAGGCTGGCGCCGTTCTCCAGACCGCCGATAGCTACTAACGTGCCGCCTTCCACATAGAGTTGCTTCTTCTCCTCGCTATTGGCGTCGATGGCCACTTCGGGTTGTCTGGCACCGATGGCATACACCACACCGCCTTTGATGTAGCAGTTGCCGTTGGCATCGATACCGTCATTACCCGTTGAGTATGCCATGACATAACCGCCGCTGATGGTTAGGTCGCCGCCGGCATTGATAGCATCATCATTTGCTTGCGCATACACTTTGCCACCGGAGATCGCAATCGTACCTTTAGCTTCGATGCCTTCTGGTGTGCCGGAAGAAGAAGAGGAACCCGTTGCAACTGCCGTAATCGTACCTCCGGAAATAGTGAGATTGCTCTCGGTCTTGATACATTTATATTTGCTTGTGATGGTCGTCGTGCCACCGGAGATATCGATGTTGGCATAGGCAAGAATACCTTTGTCGGTAGTGCTGGTGATATTGATCGTCCCTCCGGAGATGACCACGCTGGAGGTGTCGCATTGGATGCCTTCGCCAACGGCGTTGATGGTGAGTGTACCATCGTTGATGATGATACCGTCGTTGGCATGCAGACCATCGCTCACCTTTGCGGTAAGGTCGATTGTTCCGGTACCCGAACAGAGCCGGATATAATCGTCGGAAGCGAGCGCGTGCTTGTAGTTACCGGTGATGTTCAGGCTTCCCGAACCGGAGAAACATATCTGTCCTTCGCTGAAGAAGGCAGCTTTGCGGTCTTCGGAAGAAGAAGCGTAAGAAGAACCGTCGCTGAGGGTGTTCGTGCCGCCTAAAACAGCGTAACAGGTCTTCGAACTCTGGTTATTGATAGCCGGGCCGTCGGAACAAGCGAGTGTCAGTCCTTCGAAGGAGAGTTTGAACTTATAATCGCTGTAGATGCTGAGTTGTCCTGTGCCGGAGCCGCTCACGGCATACTCGATATGCTTGACGGTGGATTGGACGGTCACATAGCCGTTGGAGTGGGTCACGCTCACGCCGTCTGCTGAACCTGTTACGGTCACGTCAGTGCCGTCCCACACGATGTTGATGGTGGACGACCATGTCTCATTCTCCACAAAATCCGAAGCGTCATCGCCGGAGTAAGTGGTATCTGTAGCAGCTTCACCGGTAGCAGTACCGCCGTTGGTGTTGCAGCCAATTCCCATCAGCACTACCAGCGCCAAAGGGATAATTTTTCCAATCTTAATCATACTTACCAATCTAAATTATAGTATATACCGATCGAATGCATGAAGCATTTCTCTTCGGTCAGTTCAATATATCCTTTCTTCTTCGTGATGTTGATATCCCGGTCGTACCCGTAGGAGAAACGATAGAAGAAATCGAGGCTGCTGAGTCTGGTGAGGCGCCATTTGACACCGGCTTGCGTACGGATGTCGGTAATGAACTGACGGCCGTCCTTCTGCTGGTATTCAGGCGCGTTGAGGGTGTTGATAAGTTCGACCCAGAGATAGGGTTTGACGGGTTTGCCGGGGACGATAAACTCCGTGCCTATCTTACTACGCAGCACCACATTATATTTGTTCTTCTCCAAGAGGTTCACGCTGTCCGTTCGCATATCCAACTGCACTCGTTCACGCAGGTAAATCTTTGCATATTGGAAGGTGTAGGAACCCGTAGCGGAGAAGAACAGACGGTGGCGTATCCACTCGTTCGGGTCGGCTTTCTTGGTTGCTGACCACGTGCTGTCCGCTCCGCTGATGCGCAAGGTATAACCTACGTCCAGTTTGAGGTAGTCGATAGGTTTGTAACCGAAATCGATGGTGGTGTAGGACTTGCGGAAGTGGGGTCCGACGGCGGAGTTATAGAGGTCAAAACGCAGATCTTCCGATATCCCCAACCGGAGACCGTTCTGCCACTTCTTATTGAACTCCGCTCCGAACTGCAGTTGTGCCGCCTGCATCTCTGTGGCTGTCTCGGAGGCGTACGACCAGGCGTTCGCTTGGGCGGAATACAGAATACAGAACACAGAACACAGACCGATAATGGATACGCGTCTCATTTGAATTTCGTTATTTGGTCAATACTGTTAAGGGTTTTGCCTTTCTCCAACGGATAGGTCATCTTGATATACGCCACGTCCCGAAGGAAGTCGATATGGCCTATCTCGATGTCCAGCACTTTGAGTCCGGTACGCTCTTCGAGGTCAGTAATGAGGGCTGCACGGTTCTCGGGTTTGATGTTCTCTATCTTCTCATAGAGGATGATCTTCGTGGAGATCCGTTTGCGTCCCTGCCATGCTTCGAAACCGAGCGCCAAGAGGAGTATGACGATATTGGCGAACAGCAACAAATACCATGCCAGACCGTCCGCTTTAAGGCTGAGTGAGTTGATGACCGACACGGCGATGATGAGGAACATATAGTTCATCTCCCTGATAGGTACGGTCTCGGTGCGGTAACGGATCATGCCGAAGATAGCGAACAGACCGAGTACGAAGCCCGTCTGGATGTCCAAGATTTGCATCAACCACAGCAGTACAAACATACCCGATGAGAAGAGCATGAACTGTACATAGTAATCTCGACGACGCGAATAGCGATAGTAGATACCGTAGATGAGGATCCACGTCACCAGCAGGTTGAATAGGAACATCAAGGGCATGGTGATCAGGTTCTCACTCACATGCAGGAAATCCGCAATATTGTGCATCAGATACGAGATACTGTCGCTGGTACCAAAACGCGCAGCGATGTCCGGATCGTTCTCAAGGAACTCCAGGGTGGGGTTGGCTAAATCAACTTGAAATAACATATAATAGGCCCCCTCCAACTCCCCCATGAAGGGGAGAGACCAATTAGGGCATCGGGTCTTTAGTTATTATGTAACATCTTTTCTATTAAGCGGATCTTTTTCTTGAACCGGTTGGCTTTTATGCCATGGGTAGTGAGGGCAGTACCGATACAGTACTTACTGATTTTAAACGGATGGATACGGTGGTCCAGCATGATATGCGTCATCTTGGAAGGTACGTTGCCGTCCCGTTTGAGTTCGATGATGACGAGTTCGCTGTAGGTCTTCTTCTCGCCGCTCACCATATTGTCCCACACAAGGTCCATGTCGATGGTCAGCCGTTCGGTCTTGGCTTTGTTGACCAGCGTGATGCGGTGAAACATTGTGCGCAGTTTCGGACTTAACTCACTCCATACGTACCTGCTCTTTGCCTCTATATAATCCGCTACGCTCCATAGGGAATGCCTGCTTTGTCCGAATGTCTCTCCGTTGATGTCGAACCCCGGTACGGAGATCCGTTTCTTCTTCGTACGCCCTTTGTTGTTTTTGCGTTTGATCTCCAAGAACGTGAGGTTGCTATCCACATACTGCCGTACCCGTATCTTCTGCCGAACGAGTTGCCGGTCGTGATGGCGGATGTACATATCGAGTGTGTCGGTATCGTAGTATATCGTGTCGTAGGATGCGATCCGTTTGCCGTCTATCTCCTGCACGTAGTAATCGGCTTTGGCGGCCTGTAAGATAAGCGGAAGAACCGCCATCGGCACGGCGTATTTCGTGTCGATGCGGTTCATGAGCTTCACGCTCTCCATTTGCGCCAGACTAATCGGCTCAAAGGATTGGACTATGTGTGCGATATCTTGCATCGTCATCCCCATCTCCAATAAATGAATACTCCCACCATCATCAGCTGTGCAAGCAGAATGGCGGGCACACGTAACGGAACTTCTTATGCAGCGTCTTGTGATGCCAAATCTTCATTCCCAACAGCGCTCCTATACTTCCTCCGAACACTGCCCACCATAGTAAGGTGGCCTCCTCTATACGCCATTTGGACCGTTTGGCTTTCCATTTGTCAATGCCGTACAGAAAGAATGTCACAACATTGATGACCGCCAGATAAACAAGGGCAATATAGACCAAGTTTTCCATCCTTGCACGTTCTTTTTGCATGCAAAGATACGATTTTTCTATCATATATGCAATTTTTTTGCATTTTTTTGTTAAAAAATTTGCGTATGTCAAAAAAAAGCAGTACCTTTGCACGCTTTTTGAAAAAAGAGGGTCCATTAGCTCAACTGAATAGAGTACCACACTACGGATGTGGGGGTTGCAGGTTTGAATCCTGCATGGATCACAAAAACAGGTACAATAGAAAGGTTGTACCTGTTTTATTTGTAATTGGTAATTGGTGATTTATTATGCGTGTAGTTATTCAACGTTGTTTGCGTGCGGAAGTGCGTATAGACGGAACGGTAGTGGGAGCTATCGGTCGCGGATTCATGCTGCTGGTTGGAGTAACGGACGGAGACACCCAAACGGAGGCGGCGTTGTTGGCGAAGAAAGTAGCACAGATGCGTGTGTTTGAAGATGCAGAAGGAAAGATGAACCTCGGTCTGAAAGAGGTAGGCGGTGCAATACTCAGTATCTCGCAGTTTACGCTCTATGCCGATTGCAAGAAAGGTAACCGACCTTCGTTCATCAAGGCGGCTCGACCGGAAACGGCGGCACCGCTGTATGATTATTTCAACGAGTTACTGCGAAAGGAGTATGGACTGCAGGTAGAGACAGGTCGTTTCGGCGCCGACATGAAGGTTGATTTTATCAATGACGGTCCGGTGACCATCCTATTGGATACTGCCGAACTCTAAGCGTGCTTGATGATGTAATAGGGGATATCCAAAGCCCGGATCTCGGCTTCGTAGCGTTGAAAGAGTTCCATACGGATGGCATCAGAACCGTTGGAACGGGCAGGGTCGGGAATCCAAGGTAGATCAGGATAGGTTAACAGATAGACGTCCATCGGATAACGATGGATGTTTTCATTTAACCATTCGGGTACACGCCCAAATGCATAATCGAACCATACCTTGGTTACGAGTAGTTCGGTGTCAAAGAAGACGAAAGGCGAAAGGCTAATGGTTAATGTCTCTAATTCTTCGATTTGGTGCCGGGCAATATTGCAGACATCGTCATATGTAATAACATTCGTCCAATCGTCCGTTCGTCTATTCGCCATTAATTGCTCTACATACGCACGCGCATACTCAGGCACGTACGTACCTTTGTATCTACGCGCAAGGTAACGAGCCAGCGTACTCTTGCCCGTACTCTCAGGACCGATTATTCCGACTCTCATCGTGTCAGCATGAGTTTGATGTTCAAACCGATGTTATCGGCTTTGACAGGGTAGGAAGATGAGATGAGGGGGGTAGTGCCTTGGTGGTCGTAGAAGAGCTGGAGGTTCACCTTCTGACTGAGCACGTAGTCTGCCGACACTTTGATTGCCAGCACACGGTTACCGCTGGACGCTTGTGTGATACCCCGATCCAGTTCGGTCGAGTTAGCAACATAGAAATCTGTCGGCACTTTGCGGAGTAACATCTTGACATCCTTATACGACACATCGACCTGCAGCTTGAGGTCATTGCTTACCCGTCTCTGTCCACCGTCTTTCTTCTTGGCGATGAAGCCGAGGTTCTTGATGGTATAACCGGCACCGACCACGAACTCTTTGGTATGTCCTTCGGTTAGTTGTACGGAGGTGACGTTAAGCGCCAGGTTACGCTGTTGACGGTACTCGGTCTTGAAGGAGAGCGAGTTCTTCATCGTCAGGTTGAGACCGATGAGCGGAGAGAAGGCTTCGGTGATGGTGACATTGGAGATGTCGTACGCCGAAGAGGGGCTGGGTGTATCGTTGGTCACGTCCCGCACGAAGCCGACCTGTTTGTTCGAACCATCGACACCGACCCATGTGGAGTAGGAACCGAAGGAGCCGATGGCGTATTTACAGGTGTAAGCATGGGTGAGGGTGACAGACTTGAAGTGATCCCGCATCCAAGGCAGTTTGCCCAGACCGTCATACGTGACGGACCAGTTAGGCAGTATCTTCAGGATACCCAGGAAGGGGTTGAGACTGATCTTGTTGGCGCTCTGTCCGGTGTAGGCAGCAAGGAACGCCGGGATGAGGACGTCGGCAGAGTTATTGCTGACGCGTCCGTGTTTGCGCGGGTCATACTTGGTGCCTGCCGGTATATTACTCATGAAACCGGAAGAAGGCAAGGTGACACCCGTGTATTGGTCCTGCACACGTCCGGTGAGCGTGACACGGTTCGCCAGGAAGGCATCGTAAGCACTGTTACTGAAGTTCTCATCCTGTGAACCGACACGGCTGAAGATGGTTCCGATCGCCACTTGGGTAATGTTGAACGAACCTGTCATGTTCTCCTGCAGATCCCCGTAACTATAGGTGATGGACGACGACTGCGCCATGTAGCGTTTACCGTTCAACTGCACTTTGAGTCCCGGCAGGGGTTCGAGGGTCAGTTTGATATCGAGGTCCGAAGTATGGGCTCTGGTGGCAGGTTGCACGATAGAGGTATCGCCGGAGAGCCATAGGTTCTTTTGTGCCCGCTCCATCATGTTATTGGGGATGAAACCGAAGGCGAAGTCAAAGCCCGGCGCATAGACACCGTTGGTTCGTCTCTGTCCCATGAATCCGGCTTCTGGCATAAAGCCCGGAATGGTCATGGAGTTAGTCTCCCGATAGGTGACTTGTACGCGACGGAACATCGTACCGACATAGGCGAACATGTCTGCCGTGATCTGCTTACCGTTCCGTTGGTTAGGATCCCGTGTGGTGACGGTGATGACAGCTTGTGCGCAGTCCGCCTTCGGCGTGATGCTCACTTTGGTGTTTCCGGCAGGTTGGAAGGTGACCGGAATCGACTTACCGGTTGTATCGGCTACGGTGACGGTGAGCAGTTCGCTATTCAGACGGTGGGTCACTTCGACTGCCTGTCCCTTGGTAAGGGCAACGGTCTGGGTGTAGGTCTTGGGTTTGAACGTTCGTCGTGAACCCCGACCGGTGTAGTACTGGGTCATCGTCTTCCAATATTTGGATTTACCGTACCAGGTCTCGAAATTAATACCTCCGTCCACTTGCCATGACTGCAATGAACTGACGGTGTTACCCCGGTCGATACCGGCTGTGGTAGAAGCTGTTCGGGTCCAGTTATAGGTGGCATTATAGGAAGCGTTACCGGTAAGTGCATCTAATCCCGGAACCCGGTTGAACGGCACGTTCCATGACGCAGTGAAGACCTGCTGGTAGGTATAAGGCGAACCCCATTTGGCGAGGGATCGCTGGATGGTATCTTTCCATGCCTCGTAATGGTCATGGTTGAACTCCGCATCGAAATAACGGCCGTTGAGGATCTCCGGCGTGTAGGCTCCTTCGTCTATGGTCGCGTTCATAGCGGACTGGAAGGAGAACTTCATGTTCTTCGTCAGGTCAAACTTGATGTCCACATTTCGATCCCATGTGAAGTCTTTGCTGAAGGTCAGATCCATCACATCGCCTGCATCGCCGGTCAGGTCACGCATCTTCATATGGCTGAAGGTGCGGTGCATATTCGTATTGAACGCCCAGGACTGCGGCAGGTAGTAGAAGTTCATCTCTTTGAGGATCTTCACCTTGCTCACTTTCTCCACTTTAGCGAATGGTTCCCATGGTTTTGGGTTGAAGTTATAAGCATACTGGAAGCTACCCTTATGGTCCGTGGTGAGGTTGGTTTCCATCTCCGGCGAGTGTTCGGACTGCTTGTTATAGGACGCGGATATCGAGAAGTTCGCCGGGTCGTAGAACATATCTTTTTTCTTGGAGTGGATGTTGACCTTGAGGTTACTTACGCTGAAGGACGTGGACTCATGTACGGTGTTGGACATCTGCCGGATGGAGTCTTTCTCCTCCTTGGTGTTATAGGTCTCCAGGGTCTCTTTGAGTTTGACGTCGGTGTCCAGCGGGTCGTAGTTCGGGCTGGTTGTCTCATTGCTATAGGAGACATAAAGCGGCATCTGTATCTTCGCTTTCTCGGGGAAGAGACGTCCGGCTTCGAGTGCTGCGCTGACGGAGAGCTGGTAGAAGTTCTCCATGTTACGGTCGAGCACGTTGGACTCGATGGAACCGTATCCGGCAGTCTCCATACGTCCGGCTACGTTGACCTGTGCGATGTCACTGATGGCAAGGGAAGCGTTCGCCATCGCTGCCACACCGCCTTGCTCGTTAAACTGACTCAACCGCAGTTCGTTCACCCATACCTCACCGCTGGCGTCATGTTGACCGTTGTTACGGACACCGATCATGATGGACGATACCTCTTCAAGGGTAGGATTACCGAGGACGGTGATCTTATTCTGCGATTTGCCGGACTCGTCATCATAGATGACGTACGGGATGGTGTTGCTTACGCCTTCGTTACCGGCGCGTTTGGCTTTGTTACGTTGTACCTTGGCTTTGGTAAGTGACTGTAGGGGCACATCGAACATGTTCTCTTGCGGCCACACTTTCGCGCGGTCATCGGCAGAGTTGTTGTTATATATTCCCGCAGGTGTCAGATGAAGCGGGATCTCATATTCGTAGTAGTTATTGCGCAGGTCAGAACCCAAGCGGATGAAGCAGGTGAGGTCTCCGTCTTTGAGGTTCGGATCATCGGCTTCTATCTTCTCCGCATGGACGAACATCTGCAGGTTCTTATACTGCCGCATATCGTATCCGGTGTTCTTGTACATAGCGCGCGCGTCTCTGGGACTGAGGTTACGCACCCGCAGAACCATCGCCTGTTCGTTCTGGGCGATGAGTTGGGCTTGTCCCGGATCGGTCTGCCGGCTGACACCCGGAGGCAGGACGTAGTTAACCGGCGTACGGGTACTGTTCTCTTCGATATTGACGGTCTGCACGTCGATGGAAGCACCGGTGTTGACAGGTACACCGACAGGTGCCAGATCCCGTGTGTACTGTCTCCAGTCGCCACGCACAAGGTCCAAGGTGGCAAAACGAAGATGGGTCTCTTTGGTACAGCCCGTGAGGTACATACGCATGAAACGGATGGACTTCCAGTTGCGGATAGAACCGATCTTCTGCATGGTTGCACTGTCCCCTTTGAGAGGTATCTTGAACTGATACCAAGTCACATCGACCGTCTCACCGTTACGCAGCGTGACCCGTTTGATCTTCTTCTCGGTGATATGCTGGCGTCCTACCTCCATCATGTCGGGACGAAGGATAACTTTGTACTGGTAATATTTCTCGTATTCGTTGAGGGTGTTGTCCTGATTGATATCTTCGATATCGGGGTTGAGGGTGGACGCCGTACCGTAACTCTCCGTCTGCTGTTCGGTAGCAGGGGAGTTGCCTTCGGTACCGTTGAAGTGTTTGTAACGCTCCAAGATGGGCACTTGTTCCTCATCGAAGTCGGAACCGCGATAGTAATGGTAATCATCGCCGGCAGGGTCATTACGGGGTGAGAAACGGTCATTGATCCATTCGTTCCATACGGTACGGGATACACGACCTTGCAGGTCGGTCAAGAAGGACTGATACGCAGGCCAGGTCTTCTCGGTCTCACTATTGATACCGTTCAAACCCACATCCTGCATCTGTCGTGCGCCTTGTTCGTTACTGAAAGCGACAACGGTACTGGTGGTACGCGGTACGTATCCCCAGACGGTGGTATCCACACGTCCTTTATCTTCAGCACTGACGGGCAGACCATGCTCGAAGGCTTTCTTTCCGTCCCGTAAAATATCCTCGCTGATATCACCAAGGTTGATGTAGAGCTCGCCTTCATACCCGTTCGGGTTGGTAAGGGCAGGATCCATCAACCAGAACTGGATATACTCGATGTTCGCTTTCTCGAAATCGGTGTTATCCAATCGCCGCATGATACCGCCCCAACGTTGTTTGGGGTTGGAGAGGTGACCTTCGCTGTTGAACTGGTCAGCATTGATGTTATATTGACCGCGTTCCTCGGGATAGAAAGCGAGGTTGAGAATCGGTAACTTGGTATCGACGTTGCTTGCCTCCTGACGGTTGGGATATATCTCATCCTGATAGACGATACGTGTGCGATGATCACTCATGGCGTTGAGGTCATTGCGGATATCTGCCGGGGTGTTGGTCTGCGGATAACCGAAGATCGGATCGACAGCGAACCAGGAGAGGTGCGCACGGTTCTTGTTATAGGTCACTTTACCCACATCTTTGGACTCATCGAAGACGGTCGGCGTCGAAGCCAGGAACCAGTAACTGGGGTAATGGACATCGATATTGGTGGTCGTTGTTTCGAAGTCATCGATATAAGCGGTACCTACGGAACCTACGTCCCGTGTGTGTCCCGGAATGAGGTGGGCGAACTCTGCGCTTATCTGGAACGTGGACGGTGCGGTAGCCGTGATCCATGGGATCTTATCGATGGCATTGGTTAACCACTGCATCTCGGTTTTCCAACTACCGTTGACACCCCAGATGGTGTTGGCAAGGGGTTCGGAACCGGTGTTCACTTTGGTCGTGAGCGGTCTTTCGCGCAGGTGCATGATAGTACCGCCGACCAACAGGTCTTTGTTGAATTCGTATTCGAGGTGCGCACCGAAGAGGGACTTCCGCTGCATGGAGAAGGTCGATTGGTTCTCCAGTTTGACATCGACGTTCGTTCCTGATTCGAGGATAGAGGTGTTGAGAATCGTAACCGTACCCATCGTATAATCGACGGTGTAATCGACGTTTTCGATGAGGGTGGCACCTCCGGCTGTGACGGTGACCGAACCACGAGGCACGTTCATCGCTCCCAGACGTATCTCACTACCGTTCGTGCCTTTGTACTTACCGGTGAGGTGGAACTTGTTCTTCTCGCTGAACTCCTGTGCCACGACAAGGGTGGAGTCGTACAGGATCTGATAGCAGTATTTCTTCGCCAAGGCAGTCTCGGAACCGCCTAAGAGGTTAGCCAGGTGGGAACCGAAGGGTTCGAGCACCGGGAAGATGATCTTACCGGAGGACGCATAGATTGTCAGTCCTTCAATGAAGTCAAACCGTCCGTCAGGGTGGGCGTTATTCTTCTGATCGAGTCGGTCCAGATTCATGACGCGCAACAGTTGTTTGCCGCTGATAGGTCCTTCATTGAAATACTGGATGTCGGTTCCGACGGAGTCGTTCCGGTATGAGACATAGAGTTCGAACTTCTCCTGGTTGATACTGGTAGCACCGAGGGAGTAGATATTCTTCATCATCAGGTCCCATGTACCCCGTCCTTTCTTATCGGGTGCGTTGGCACTGGACTTGACCATCTTAAGAGCCAAAGCATTGGGTGTACGCAGTTCGTCGCTACCATCGGTAGAGAACTCACCGACCTGATAGACTTTACCGTTATAGGTGTATTCGTAAGCGACCGCAAGCACTTCGTCCTGATTGAGGGCACTCTTGAGGGAGATGTAACCCAAGGCACTGTTCAGCGTATATTCGCTGCTGGTAAGCAAACGTGCCGATTCGATCTTCTCGAAGTCCACTCCTCCTTCCATGCCGTTGAGTCCTTCGAGGGCAGCACTGGTCATTTGCAGATCACGGAAAGCGGTGGTACGGACGGTTGAATAGAGGTCATTGGCACTGTTGTCAGGTGCGGCATTGACACTACCCATCCATGCTTCGTTCTGGGTGTGGGTGACACTTTCGCCCAAGTCGGTGAAGGCAACGATGTTACGTGCCTGCTCGTAGTTACCGCGTTTATTGGTGATCCATACTTCGATCTTGTTGATGGTGAATCCGCTGGCTATATAAGGCGCGGTTTGCATCGCTTCCTCATAATGATCCCGGAAGAAATGGGAGAGGAAGAAATGTCGGTTCTCATCGTAGGCATCACCGCTGATGTCGAACTTCGTCATCTGTGCACCGCCTTGACTGCTGACAGTCTGCGCCTCGCTGTTCTGCTGACTGACGAGGGCTTGGATGCGGAACTTACCGAACTTGAGGTTGGTCTTGATACCGAAGAGCGCTTTGCTACCCCGGATAAGGGAGGAAGGAAGGTCCATGGTGACGTTTCCCGCCTCAATAGATTGGATGATGTCGTCCTCTTCGCCTTTGTAGTTCAGTTTGAGGTTCTGCTGGTCAAAGGAGAACGATGCCTCGGTATTATAGGATAGGTTGAAGTTGAGACGTGTACCCACTTTACCTTGGATGCTGGCTTGTATCTTCTCGTCGAAATCGAAGATGTTGTTGTTGCGTGCGCGTGCAGTAAGCGAAGGGTTGGCGATATACTGGTGTTTGAATCCGAAGAGCAGTTCAGCCGAACCTTGCATCTTGAGTTGCACACCGCCGGGACCGAACACTTTATCGGCAGGACCGATGTTAAACTTCATATCGGTGATGTCGAATTTCGATTCGTTGTTATGCTCCACTTCGCCTATCTTCTGTTGCCAGTAGCGGTGCATCATCTGGCGCTCGGCATAACGGTTGTATTCCTCCTGCGTAAGCATGTACGGCGTAGTGACATCGGTATCGCCCATCTTGGTCCGGATGATATAGGTGCCCGTTTGGGGTTGGTACTCTACGGTCGTGGTGATGTTGGATGGGTCGTTGAGGTCCAATGAACTGACGGCTTGCGTGAGTTCATCATAGTCTTTTGCGCCCAGTTGCTTGACGTGGGTAGGCGCCCAGATGGCGCTATCTGTTTCGGTAACGATATCGGCAGCGTCTTCTGGAGAAGTAGGTGTTTGAGATTGCTTGGGGTCGTTTGATGTTGTTTGAGATTGTTTTTTCGACTCCTTCGCCGCTTTCTCCTCTTCTTTCGCCTGTTTCTCTGCCTCTTTCTGCGCTTTCTCTTCCGCAATCAGTTCTTTGAGCGTCTTGGGTTTGGACGGCGTAGTCTGAGCTACCACCGTCACCGGTAGCAGCACAAGAAGCAATATGTAAAAGTAATGTTTAATGTTTAATGTTTAATGTTTAACGATTAACGATTAGCGATTAGAGCATGGTGAGGGCTTGGCGAATGACGGCTTCCACTTTGAGAGTAGGATCGGCTTTAAGGATCTTATCCACCGCCTTACCGCTTGCGGTTGCATTGAAACCGAGCATGGTAAGGGCACTGACGGCTTCCACTTTGACACCGCTGTCAGCAGGTTCGTCAAACGCCATTGGCAGTTCGGTAGGATCTCCACCGAGGTCGAGTTTGAGGGCTTTGTCCTTGAGGTCCACGATGATACGTTGCGCCGTTTTGGGACCGAGTCCTTTCACTTTCGCCATGCCTTTGGAGTTACCGGTAGCGATGAGCATACGCAGTTCTTCCGCGGTGAAGGCGGAAAGGATCATACGTGCGGTAGCTGCTCCGACACCGCTGACGGTCATCAGCAGTTCGAACAGTTGTCGTTCGGCACGGACGGTAAAACCGTAAATCTCATGGGTGTCTTCACGAATGATTTCCGTGACAAAGAGTTTCACTTCTTTGTCTTCATTCCCGATCAAAGCGGAGTAGGTAGGCAATGTGATGGCAAGTGCGTAGCCGACGCCTGCCGCCTCTATCACCGCTTGTGTCGGGTTCAAATCTGTCAGTATTCCTTTAATGTATTCTATCATAAATCCACAAAAAGCCCGCAAAGATACAACATTTTTTTTACATACGCAAGCGCGTACGCGTTTTTTCTTAAAAAAGGGTGTGTTTTCGTAAATTTTTCTCTTTTTGTTTGGGTAATTCAATAAATTTGAGTATTTTTGCATGCTAATTGTATGCATTTATGGCAAGAACAGAGATTTCAACGATGGGTGAGTTTGGTTTGATCAAGCATCTGACCAAAGAAATGAAGCCGGTTCAACCGAGTACGAAGAAGGCGGTTGGCGATGACTGTGCGGTGATGGATTTTAGTAAAGGTGAAAGGTTAAAGGTGAAAGGTGAAAAGGATTCTCAGCGTGTGCTGATGACGACGGATATGTTGCTCGAAGGGATCCATTTTAACTTGGAGTATGTGCCGTTGAAACATTTGGGATACAAGGCGGCGGTGGTCAATTTCTCGGATATCTACGCGATGAACGGAACGCCGACACAGATCACCGTGAGTCTGGGTATCAGTAAGCGTTTTTCGGTGGAAGATATCGAGGAGTTGTATTCGGGTATCCGTCTGGCGTGTGAGCGTTACGGGGTGGATATCGTAGGCGGTGATACCTGTGCGTCCATGACGGGTTTGACGATCTCGATCACTTGTCTGGGTGTGGCGAAAGAGGAAGATATCGTTTATCGGAACGGGGCGAAGTTGAATGACTTGATTTGTGTGAGCGGTAACTTAGGTACGGCGTATATGGGACTTCAACTTCTTGAACGGGAACGGATTGCGCATGAGAGCACAGACCGCTTTGCAGACAGAACACAGAACACAGACCTAATTAGTGCCTTTGAGGGACGGGAGTATTTATTAGAGCGACAATTGAAACCGGAGGCACGGCGGGATATCTTGGAGAGTTTGCGTAAGGCTGGCGTGAAACCGACCGCAATGATGGATGTGAGCGACGGGTTATCGTCCGAGTTGATGCATATATGCAGTCAGTCGGGTGTGGGATGTTGTATCTATGAGGATAAGTTACCGATTGACTATGAGGCTGCGGCTTTGGCCGAAGAGATGAACCTGAATATCGTGACCTGCGCATTGAACGGTGGAGAGGATTATGAGTTGTTGTTTACTTGTTCGCTGGATGACTATGAGAAACTGATTCCGGTAGAGGATTTGTATATCATCGGTCATATTACAAAACCCGAATACGGATGTAACTTGATTGGTAGAAACGGCGAGGAATTGCCTTTAAAAGCACAAGGTTGGAACGCGTTTTCGCGTTCGGCAACAAAGTCGTGATGTCGATACCGCTCCGCTAAATCGACGGGACAATTTGTGCCTCCGCTCTCCCCACCACAAACACTCCGTTGGTTTGCGTCGGGGGCCCCAATAATTGAACAAAAATCGAACAAAGAAATAATGAATATTAGATTGTTTTTAACGGATGTGGATGGTTGCCTGACGGATGGAGGCATGTACTACACCGCAGAAGGCGAGACGATGAAACGTTTCTGCGTCTATGACGGTATGGGGATGGTTTGTCTGCAACAGGCAGGGATCCCATGCGGTATCTTGACATCGGAGAACTCGCCTATCGTGAAGGCGCGGGCAGAGAAGTTGAAGTTACAATACCTCTATCTGGGGGTAGGCAGTAAGGTCAATCCGAATTGTCTGACGAAGTTACAAGCGGCACAACAGATATGCGACGAGTTGGGTATCACGTTGGAGGAGGTGTGTTTTGTGGGCGATGACATCAATGATGTGGAATTGTTGCAAGCAGTAGGTTATCCCTGTTGCCCGTCTAATGCCCGTCCGGAAGTGAAGGCTATCAAAGGAATCAAAGTGCTTAAAACCCCTGGCGGTCAAGGCGCGGTGCGAGAGATTGCAGATGCAATTCTCGCAATTTGAAATTTGAAATTTGAAATTGTGAAACATATCGCTATCATATTAGCAGGCGGAATTGGTAGCCGGGTAGGAGGGAAGACTCCGAAACAGTTGTTGCCATTAGCGGACGGGCGTTCGATATTAGAGCACTCGGTGGATGCGTTTGAACAGGCGGCATGTATCGATGAGATCGCCGTAGTGATGCATCCTGATTGGATGGAAGAAGCGCGGGAATTATGCGAACGGAACAACTGGAGCAAGGTGAAGATGATCATCCCGGGAGGTAGCGAACGTTGGGAGTCTTCTTGGCATGCTATCTTAGCATACATGGACGAGACGGATGCTGCGCTTTGGCTGCACGATGCGGCACGACCGTTTGTCAGTCAACGGATATTAACGGACGTAGCTGAGGCTTTGGAGACACACGAAGCGGTGACAGTAGCCGTACCGGTGACGGATACGCTATATAAAGTTGAAAGTTTAAAGTTTAAAGTTGAAAGTGTGCCTTTGCGAAGCGAATATATGCGGGCACAGACGCCGCAGGCTTTTCATATAGACGTAGTGACAAGTGCCTATATGAAGGCGATGGAAGCGGATGATTCGATGGCAACGGACGATGTGGGTATCGTAAGGAAGTACGAGCCGAGACATCCGATTTTTATTGTGGCGGGCGAAGAGGCGAATCGAAAGATAACGTATGTGGAAGATATAAAATGGTGAAATAGTGAAATGATGCGAATGGTGAAATGATGGAAAAAGAGACAATGATACTTCAAAGAGCTGCAGAGTGCCTGCAATGTGAGGCAGCATCTGTGTTGGCTTTGGTGCCACGTTTGGACGAATCTTTTGTTCGTGCCGTACAACTGATTCATGACTGCAAAGGGAAAGTGGTTGTGACGGGTGTTGGCAAGTCCGGACATATCGGAAGTAAGATAGCTGCAACCCTGGCGAGTACAGGAACACCGGCATTCTTCTTGAATCCGCTGGATGCGTATCACGGCGATCTGGGTATGTTAGGGGAAGGCGATCTGGTGTTGGCGATTTCTTATTCAGGTGCGACGGAAGAGTTATTGCGTTTTCTGCCGTTGATACAAGCAAAACATATCCCTATTATCGCGATGTCGTCTAATCCGGAGAGTCTGTTAGCGCAGAATGCCGATGTGCATCTCTCTATAGCCGTGGAACGCGAAGCGGATCCGCTTAATCTCGTGCCGACCTCCTCTACAACCGTCACACTCGCCCTTGGCGATGCACTCGCTTGCGCACTCATCGAGGCGGCACATTTCCAGCCCTCCGACTTCGCTATGCTGCATCCGGGAGGCGATCTCGGACGCAAACTCTTGGCAAAAGTACAAGAGGTCATGGTCTGCGAAAACCTGCCGTTCCTCACTCCTAAAATGCTGATGAAAGAGGCAATAGAAATTGTTACCAACGGCACATTAGGCGTCGGCATCGTTGTAGATCAGAACCACCATCTCCTTGGTATCGTTACCGACGGAGACATCCGCCGTGCGATGTTACGCCTCGGACAATCGTTCTTCGCTACGTCCGTAGAGCAGATCATGTCTTGCAACCCCAAGACCATCAACAAGGATGCCAAGATTGTTGAAGCCGGAGAAACGATGAATCATTATTCTATCCACTCTTTGATTGTAGTCGATGATAACCGAGTCGTAGGCGTCATCGATTCTTTCTCCTGCCTCCCCGGCACACGTTTTTATCATTAAATTTCTAAGACGATGAGTAAAAATATTGCAGTCATATTAGCAGGTGGGAGTGGGTCTCGTTTTGGGCGTGATCTGCCGAAACAGTTTCTGAAAGTTGCAGGAAAGAAAGTGATTGAGCACACAATTGATGTGTTTGAACATAATGAGTTGATAGATGAGATTGCGGTTGTTACTCGCCCCGAATTTATATCGGACATAGAGCAAATGGTTGTAAATAACCATTATGCGAAAGTTCGTAAAATATTGCAGGGCGGTAAAGAGAGGTATCATTCGAGTCTTTCTGCGATAAACGCCTATACGAATGACGATGACAATCTGATTTTTCACGATGCTGTCCGTCCGTTGGTGAACGACCGTATTATTGATGATTGCGTGAAAGCGTTGGAGAAATACGAAGCGGTAGATGTGGCTATACCCGTTGCGGACACTATTATACAAGTGGATGAGAAGGATTGTATTCAAACCATTCCAACGCGCTCTACACTTCGCAGTGGTCAAACTCCGCAATGTTTTAAGCGCGGAGTTATTCACAAGGCATATGAAATCGCGTTGCAAGATCCGCAGTTTGTTACCACAGATGATTGTGGAGTCGTTCGTAAATATTTGCCGAATGTCCCTGTATTTGTCGTAAAAGGCGAGGTCTTCAATATGAAGATTACCTATAAAGAAGACTTGTTCTTGGTAGATAAACTCTTCCAATTGAAGAGCCAAGAAGGGAGTCAAGACGCACTGGCAGAAAAGACGAAAGAGCAGTTACAAGGCAAAGTGTTGGTGGTGTTTGGCGGTAGTTATGGTATAGGCGCCGACGTAGCACGCTTAGCCGAAAGATGCGGCGCAAAAGTTTATCCTTATAGCCGTTCCCTGAACGGCGTGGATGTGAGCCGGATAGAGCAAGTGGAGAAGGCTTTGCACGATGTGGCTGAGAAAGAGGGAAAGATTGATTATGTGGTGAATACAGCGGGTATATTGATCAAGGAAGCTCTTTCGACGATGGATTATGAGCGTATCCAACAATCGGTGAGTGTAAATATGTTAGGAATCATCAATGTCGCGAAAGCGTCTTATCCTTATTTAGCGCAAACGAAAGGTTCACTTTTGGCTTATACGAGTAGCAGTTATACGCGCGGAAGAATGATGTATAGTATCTATTCCGCCACCAAAGCAGCGGTGGTCAATCTGGTACAAGCATTAGCGGAAGAATGGTCTAATGATCACATTCGTGTCAATTGTATCAATCCGGAGCGAACCAAAACACCGATGCGAGTTTCTAATTTCGGTAACGAACCGGAGGAAACGTTGCTCAAAGCAGAAGTGGTAGCGATAGCTTCGCTGAATACTTTGGTTTCTAATTTTACAGGAGAAGTAATAGATGTCAAGCGTCATTGAGAAAATAAAGCAATTTGTAGGCGTCTCTTTTTGGGACAGCTTGTATAAGACATTCACTTTTCGCGATTTCTTTATAGCGGCTTCCCCTGCTTGTATGAACCGCAGGATTGCGAAGGTAAGGAAAGCACAATCGCGAAAATTAGAAGAGTTGAAGCAACAAAAAAGTTGCCGTGTGCTATTCTTTTTGCAAACACCTTCTGTTTGGAAATACGATGCTTTGTATCAGAAATTGGCAGAGTCGGAGTATTTTGAGCCAATAGTGGTCATTTCGCCGTATAATGTGCATCTTATTTATGACAAAGAGGAGTGTTTTCGTGTGATGCGTCAGACAGAAGATTTTGCGCGTGCAAAAGGGTATAACTATGTATCTGCGTATAATTGGGATACTCATAAATGGAAAAATATAAAGAAAATCTATTCGCCTGATATTGTTTTCTTTACCAAACCGTATAAAGATACACTTCCGCAATACCATATTTATAATTTTGAGGAGGCGTTGACACTATACTTGCCATATGGCATCAATTGTATCAATTTGTTCCACAATACGTATGGTCTGTCTTTCCAGGCTTTGCTATGGAAATTTCTGGTAGAGACGGAGTTTCAGAAGCATTATGCAGAGATTTATGAGAAGAGCCACGGGGATAATGTGGAGATAGTGGGTGCTCTGGCGGAAGAGAAACTGATGCAGGAGGAGTACGAGGCGAAGGATGTGTGGAAAAAGCAGGAGAAGAAAAAGAAACGGATTATCTGGGCTCCGCATCATACGGTGGATTATCTGTTTAATTTCTCTAATTTCCTCAATTATTGTGAGGATATGCTGCGGCTGGCAGAGGAGTACAAAGACGAGGTGCAATTTGCGTTTAAGCCTCACCCCGTGTTGAAGTTCAAACTTATCAATATCTGGGGATTAGAGAAAACGGAGGCGTATTATCACCGGTGGGAAGAACTGGAGAACGGACAAATTGAGCAGGGCGATTATATTGATTTGTTCAAGACTTCGGACGCGATGATACATGATTGTGCTTCGTTTACGGTGGAGTATCTTTACGCGCAGAAACCGGTGCTTTTCCAGATTCGGGACGAGAAAGTGAAAGATGAGTTTAATACATTCGGGCAGATGTGTTTGGAGCAGCACTATCTGGCTTATTCGATCGAAGAAACGGAGAAGTTTATTAGGGAAGTGGTGATTGCAGGGAAGGATCCGAAGAAAGAGCAACGGGAGAAATTCTATAAGGACTATTTGTATCCGAAAGACGGAGTGATGCCTTCGGAGAAGATATTTAACATACTGAAAACAGCAATCGGAAAATAAGAGACACTATGAATAAAATTAACTGGAAACAGATTTGGCAGCAAACATGGCCGCATTTGGTAGCCATTGTTGCTTTTGTGTTGATTTGCGTAATCTATTTTGAGCCGGAGTTCTTTGAGAATAAGAAATTGCCACAAGGCGATGTGCAGAGTGGTATCGGTATGGGACAAGATGCGTGTGAGTATTATGAGAAGACGGGCGAGTATGCCGATTGGTCCAATGCGATGTTCAGCGGTATGCCGCATAACTATTCGTATTCACAGCCGTCTAAGAGTATCTTCCGGAGGGTAGAGGATATTGTGCGTATGGGTCTTCCGAATCATACTGCTGCACCGTTGTTCTTATATCTGTTAGGGTTCTATATCTTTATGCTGTGCGTGGGATGCAGTCCATGGATGAGTATTATCGGAGCAATAGCCTTTGCTTTGGCATCTTATAATATTATTATCATTGATGCCGGACATATCAATAAATGCTATGTGATAGCAACGATGCCGGCTATCCTTGGCGGTATCATGCTCTGTTATCGAAAACGGTATGTGGCAGGTATAATCGTGACGCTTCTTTCTTTGGGACTGAATGTCTATTGGAACCATCAGCAGATATCTTATTACCTGTTGTTGATGATTATTCCTTTGGTGATTGCCTATTTCATCGTGGCGATATGCAAGAAGACCATGAAGGATTTCTTTATTGCTTCATTTGTACTATTGGCAGTAGCGGCATTGGCAATTATACCGGCGGCGGACAAGTTGATTCCGACGATGGATTACACCAAAGAGACGATGCGTGGCGGAGCGGTATTGCACGGTGCGGCAGATAGCGAGGCCGGCAAGTCGGGGTTGAATAGAGACTATGCTTTCCAATGGAGCTATGGAGTAGAAGAGACGATGACGCTGATGATTCCGAATTTCTATGGAGGAAGCAGTAATTATCCCTTGGGAGAGAAGAGTGATACATATCAGATTGTTAAGAAATATGCAGGCGCATCGCAGGCGAAGCAGTTCGTGAAATCGGTTCCTACGTATTGGGGTGACCAGCCGTTCACTTCGGGTCCGGTTTATGTAGGTGCGATTATCTGTTTCCTGTTCGTATTAGGTCTGATGGTTGTTCCTCATAAGGAGCGTTGGTGGTTGCTGGCTGCGGCTATCATCGGTATCGTGCTGTCGTGGGGACGCAATTTCCCATTGTTGAATAACTGGTTGTTTGATCATCTGCCGCTTTATAATAAGTTCCGCACGCCGAGTATGGCGTTGGTGATGACGACGACGGCAATGGCGATCATGGCGATGTTGACCTTGAAAGAGGTGGTGGAGCGCAGAGTGATTATGCGCAAGGTGATGATTGCTGCCGGAATAACCGCCGGTACGTGTCTCTTATTTGCGATCTTCCCTTCTTTGGCAGGTTCGTTTACCGGTTCGGTGGACGCACAATTGCCGGAATGGTTGAGAGATGCAGTTATTGCAGACCGTCGCCATATGTTAACGGCTGACGCATGGCGTTCGATAGCGTTCATCGTTTTGGTTGCTGCGGGAATAGTGACCTATATCAAAGTGGAGAAATTCAAGAGTTGGATCTTGATTACTATCTTGGCGGTGTTGACATTGTTTGATTTGTGGGCTGTGGATAAGCATTTCCTGAATGACGACCATTTCATTCCGAAGAAACAAAAGGTATGGACGCCATCGGAAGCAGACAAACAGATTTTGGCGGACACGGATCCGGATTATCGTGTGCTGAATTTGACATCTAATACATTCAACGAATCAAGAACGTCGTATTACCACAAGTCGATAGGTGGGTATAGCCCGGCAAAATTGCGCAGGTATCAGGATATTATTGACTATTATCTGTCAAGCCGCATCAATATGAATGTGCTGAATATGCTCAATACGCGCTATATCATAACCCGTGAAGGTGCACAATTCAATCCAGACGCCTTCGGGAATGCATGGTTTGTAAGGGATGTGCAATGGGTGAATACTCCGAACGAGGAGATCGAGGCTATTGGTGAAGCAGACTTAAAGACAGTAGCCTTCATCGATACTTGTTGGCAGAATAAAGTGCAAGGCGCACTAACAATGACGCAGCCAGCAAAGATAGAACTGACAAGGTATGCTAATCCCGGTAACCTCTTCTATGAGAGTGAGAGTACCGAGAATGGTTTGGCGGTATTCTCGGAGGTGTATTACAAGACATGGAAAGCGTTTGTGGACGGCAAAGAAGTGCCGGTTTTACGCGCGAACTATATCTTACGTGCGATAGAGGTGCCTGCCGGTAAGCATGTGATTGAGTTTAGATGTAAGGATGAGTTGCTGGAGACGACACAGTGGATATCAATCGGAGCATCTGTTTTGATTGTACTTTTGATCGCCCTGTTGTTGATTTTTAGAAAGAAGATAGAGAAAGAATGAATCTATTGACCATCAATAGTTTTAACTGTTCAGTGCAGGCTTCGGGCGGAGTAAATCAGACAACAGTTGCGCTGACCACCTATTTCACACAAGAATGTGGAATAAAATGCTATTTAGGGTTCTTTGAAGACATACCAAAGAAGTTCGAACCCTTACCGCTATTCAAGGGACGTATTCTGCTGAATCGACATTTTGATAAAGAGGCTTTTGCAAACTTTTTGAAGACGAACCATATTGATGTCGTGCAGGTGAATTTCCTGAAGAAACATAATTTGGTCGTGATGCCTCAACTCTATGAGACAGCACATCAATGCGGCGCGAAAGTAATTTATGCTTTTCATATGTGTCCCGGCTTTCAGGTTGTGACATACGGATCTTGGGAAAGAATGCTATATGGATGGACACATAGCGATAGTGCGGTTCCGGAGACCAAGAAATGGCTGATGACGAAGACTCAACCCGTATGGAAACCTTTAGCCAGACGCATCTTGCAAACCAAGTATCGCATACCATACGAGTCTTCCGACAGAGTAGTCGTGCTTTCCAAGAATTATTTCGCGCCTTACCTCTATTATGCCGGAATCAAGCATAGCGACAAGATGATAGCGATAGGAAACTCATTACGGTTTTCTCAATTTGCTACGGAGGAAGATATTCAATCCAAAGAGAAGACGGCGATTGTAGTAGCGCGTTTTGACGAAGATACCAAGCGTATTTCGCTTGCTCTGAAAGCATGGAGAGAGATTGAGAAAGAATCCCAATATCAGGACTGGAAACTACAATTGGTAGGAGACGGAAGAGACATGCCATTCTATCGCTATCTGGTGGAGAAATGGAATCTGCAACGCGTGGAGTTCACCGGGCAACAAAACCCTATGGAATATTACAGGCGCGCGTCCATCTTCTTAATGACCAGTTCTGCAGAAGGATGGGGAATGGTGTTAACCGAAGCTATGCAAATGGGAACTCCCGTCATCGCAATGGATTCTTTTGGTGCCTTGCATGACATTGTTGAAGATGGCGTGAATGGCCGAATCGTTCCTAATAATGACTTACCTGCATTTGTCAAAGCGCTGAAAGAAATAATGACGAATGATAATTTTCGTTATAACCTTTCAATGCAGTCTATAAATCATTGTAAGCAATTTCAAATAAATAATATTGTTGAAAAATGGATGCAGTTATTCCAATTATCATAGTGCACACAGGGGATTGTTTTTATCTTGAAACGATTTTGCGTCAAGCTCGTCGGTTCAATCCCGATAGCCATATCTATTTAATTAGCGATGCTTCAACCAATCATTATGAATTTGTCGAGCATATTGATATTAATGAATACTATGCGTCTGCTAATATGTTCAAAAGTGTATATAGGCATATGTCTATTAACCCGTATGGCTATGAATTATTCTGTTTCTTGCGTTGGTTTATTATCCTGGATTTCGTTGAGAAAAATAATATAGAGCATTTCTTATGCATGGATTCGGATGTTATGCTATATTGCAATGTGGATGAAATCTTTTGGAAATGGACGGATTACGATATGACGATGTGCTTATTCGAAGGCCCCCAATATTCTCTTTTTAGTAAGAATTCTTTGAAAAAGTTTTGTGATTACATATATACTCACTACTCAGAAGAAGCAAGATTTGAAGAAGTAAAAAAATGGAATCTTACTCATGGAGGAGTATCTGATATGAGATTCTTTACGTATTATAGTCAATGTCCTAATGTCTGTGTTTTTAATACTGGTCAAGTGTTAGATGGCTCTTGCTTTGACTTCAACATGAAGATACCACAAGGGTTTGAAATGCAAGGTCGAATTAAAAAAATATATTGGCAAGATGGACTACCTTATGGAAAGAAAGCGGATACTGGCGAGTTCATTCGTTTTAATGCATTGCATTTTCAGGGAGGAGTCAAGCATAAATTAAATCGATATATCTATAGAGATTTACCGCTGGTGCAAAGGTGTTGGAAGAATATTTTGTGGGTCTTTAATCCAAAGCGGCTAAAAAGTCGAATCAACGAACTTAAGAAAATTGTAGGTAACAAGCAAATGTTTGCCTATTTTATCCAAAAGCGCGTTTTGGGGAAATAATTTTTAAATACATTTGCAAGTATAAGATCATTGTCAAGTTTTTACGTAAAAAACGAACTAATTCATATAAATTAGCTTTTTCTCGTTAAATCCTTGCATATTTCAAATATTTGTTGTACCTTTGCAGCGGTTTTTGCAGTAAAATACGTAAAAAACTGCAAAAAATATAATCATAACAGTATTTAAATGAGTGCTTTAGGAAAAGTAACATATATTGTAAATCGACTGCAGGTGAATAAGGTTTTTACTGTGGATGATTTCATTACGGAAACACTCCCCCGTAATAATGTTCGTGTGGCTTTGGATACGTTAGTGGCTGCAGGAAAGATACGCAAGTTGGATAGAGGGCGATATTATAAACCACAGGAAACAATATTTGGAGAAATGGAGCCGGATATAGAGCAAGTTTTAAGCGATCTGGTCTATGATAAGAATCGTAAGCTTATTGGTTATCTGACAGGAGATGTTGTATTTGCTCAATTAGGACTAACAACGCAAATTACTACACAGATCCTGATTGGTGTAAAAAAGTATCGTCGTTCCGTAAAGAGAGGTAGATATACTGTGACTTTTGTTGAGCAACCTAACCCTATCAAAAAAGAGGACATAGAACTGTTTCGGTTACTGGATGCATTACGGTTTATAAAGGATATACCAGCAACGACACCGGAAGAGGCAGTGGAAAGGATGTTGTTTCTGGCGGGAAGACTAAGTGAACAGAAACAAAAACGATTAGTGGATTTAGCACTTAATTATAAACCATACGTGCGAGCGTTACTTGGGGCAATTATGGAGAAGAATCAAGCTGATGAAGTTCTTGTTACTAAATTGCGCAAGTCTTTAAATGGCCTTACAACATATAAATTGCATATATCGGAAGAGATAATCCCGGCTGCTAAATGGAATATTAAAAAGGAAAAGCCATGATGACATTACATGAAGATAAGAATTTATTTGTGAAGTTGATAACAGATACTGCAACTGCACAAGGAATCGATATTCGATATGTGGAGAAGGACTATTGGATAACGCGGAGTTTGGGGTTATTGGCGCAAAGTCCTTATGCAGAGAGAGTGGTATTCAAAGGCGGAACGAGTCTAACTAAAGCGTATCAGTTGACAAAGCGTTTTTCGGAAGACATTGACGTGGCGGTCATTAATGCAGATGAATTGTCGCAAGGACAATTGAAGCGATTGATTCATCATGCAGCACATAGCATGAGCGAAGGATTGGAGCCTGTCACCGATGACCCCTCTACACGAAAGACCTCCGCTTATTACAAGCAGTTATATACATTTCCAACCACAACTAAAGGATTTGGCGCGTTGCCAATTCGAGAGGGACAAATTCTTGTTGAGATAAATTCATTTGCTAATCCCTATCCATTTGTGCCGGTAGTGATTCATTCGTTTATCTATGAGTATTTCCAAGGTCTGGAGCAATTTCGGTATCTAATTGATGAATTTGGACTACAGCCGTTTACGCTGAATGTATTAGATAAACGCAGAACGATGTTGGAGAAGACGGTGTCGTTGCTGCGATTCTCTTTCGCGGAGGATAGCGAGAAACTGGCTTCGAAGATCCGGCATTTCTATGACTTGTATTTCTTGATGCAAGATGCGGAGTGCCAAAAGTATCTGGAGTCGGAGCAGTTTACCAAGGAGTTTAGGGAGTTATATGCCCATGACCAAGAATCGTTTGATTATCCGAAAGGTTGGAATAGACAGCCACATACAGCGTCACCTCTTTTGATGGATTTTGAGGCGGTATGGGAACAACTACGCAAGACGTACGAAACGAAGATACCTCCTTTGGCATATGTTCAACCTATTCCGGCAGCAAGTGCAGCATCCGAGGCATTTAAACATATAGTCGCAAAATTATCGAAGATATGATTTCCATTATAACTATTACATATAATGCCGAACAGTGGTTGGAGCGGACGATGAGGAGTGTGCTGGCGCAGACATGCACGGAGTATGAATATATCATCGTGGACGGCGGATCGAAAGACGGGACGGTGGGTATCATCAAACGTATGGAACCGCTGTTTGAGGGACGGTTGTCGTGGAAATCGGAACCGGATAATGGGTTGTATGATGCGATGAACAAAGGTATCCAGCGGGCAAAGGGCGATTTTGTATGGTTCATCAATGCCGGCGATGAGATCTATGCGCCGGATACCTTGACGCATGTTGTGGCAGCGGCCAAGGGCGATACGGATATCGTGTACGGCAAGGCTTGTATCGTCAATGCGGAAGGAGAGAAGGTGAGTGAGCATCATAAGGTGACACCGCCTGATTTGCAACGCAAACATTTTCTGAACGGTTTGGTGGTGAGTCATCAGGCGATCTTGGTGCGTCGTTCGATAGCAGGTCTGTATGATACGAACTATCGCATTTCGGCAGATTATGATTGGTGTGTACGCGCTGTAACGGTTTCGCGTAAGAATGCCTATCTGAATGAGTATGTTTGTAAGTTCTTGACGGCAGGAGTGAGTCAGAAACAAAGAAAACGCTCGTGGATGGAGCGTTTTAAAATCATGCGCAAGCATTTCGGATTATGTGCGACGCTTTGGGCACATGTGCTGATTGTGCTTAAGTATCCGTTCTCAATCAAGTACTGATTACTTGTAGAAATTCTTTCTAAAAGCTTGGAAATCGGTCTCCTTGCGAATCAAGCAATGCCAAACGGCACGTAAGAAACCGGTTCCGTACCCCATCAGTTGCACAAAAGCAGCCACGATAGCAAGGCATCCGACACGGATGCTTTTGCTTTGTATTGTTGCATCAATGAACAAACCGAGGCAGTATGCCAGCAAGCAGCCGAGCGGTGTCCATGTGAGCCATGCGATATGCAAGCATGCACCGAGGATACTTAGTACGATGAGCACGAAGACCCCCAGCGTAAAGACAGTAGGCAAAAGGTGTACCGGTTTGAGGGTCTTCGGGTATTTCTGAAACAAGTGAATACGGGCGATGCCGGAGTTATGCACCTGTTTGAAGAATTGCCGGAAGGTACTGCGGCGTTTATGATAAACCCATGCTTTTGGAAATAGTCGGCAGCGGTATTGGTTGGCGAAGATACGAATGGAGAAGTCAATGTCCTCTCCGAAACGCATCGTGGTATCGAAGCCGTGCAAGGCTTGGAAGACCTCTCGCTTGACGCCCAAATTGAAACTGCGCGGATAGAATTTATCCATCTTCTTCTTTCCGCCCCGAATGCCTCCGGTGGTAAGGAAAGAAGTCATCGAATAACTGATGGCTTTCTGTATCGGACTAAAATCCGGGTGCGCAGCGTCCGGTCCGCCGAACGCGTCAGCAGGTTCATGTTGCAGTTCGTTCTTCACCTCTTCCAGATAAGTGTCCGGCGCAATAATATCGCTATCGAGGATAAGCAGGTATTCGCCTTGCGCATGCTCCGCTCCGTAGTTGCGTGCCGCACTGGGTCCACCATTGGTTTTGACCAGATAACGGATGTCCAATTGGTCCGCATAACGTTTGCAGATGTCATCACAAGGAACGGACGAACCATCTTCCACGATGACGACTTCGAAGTCCTTCACCGTCTGTCGGCACAACGATGCCAGCAGTTCGTCTATCTCTTGCGGACGGTTATATACGGGAACGATGATACTGAACAACATCACTTTATCATTTTGCGGATTTCACAGAGTTCGTCTTTGACGCGAAGAAGGATGTCGAGGGCGGCTTGGCGTTGGTCGGAGTGCTTCTCGTTGGCGCGCAGTTCCTTGCGGATGGCTTCGATACGCGTGATCTTCAGTTCGTCACGGATATATTTGATGCGCTTGATGACGTCCTGATCTTCGCGTGTGTAGTAACGATTCCCATGCCCGTCTTTACGCGGGTTGAGTTGCTCGAACTGCTTCTCCCAATAACGCAAAGTAGAAGCCGGAACGCCTGTCTCCTGTTCCGTCTCACGCAAGGAATAATATCGCTTTTCAGTGTTCTGCATTCAGTAATCAGTAGTCAGTTATTTGCAGATCTTCAGTTTTTTACCTTCGCGAATATTATCGCTCGTCAAGTTATTCCATTGCTTGAGTTGCTTAACGGTACAGTGGAATTTCTTGGCGATGCCGCTCAGTGTGTCGCCTTTCTTGATGGTGTAATAGGTAACCCCGTTCACGCGATACGCGCCATTGATAGAGGTCACTTTGGCGAGGTCTATCTCTGCCCGACGGTTATTGATCAGACTGTCCGCTTTGTATGCGATGATGGCTTCTTCCTGATCGATGAACAGTCCCACTTTCTCAGCCGGCAGACAAAGGGCATAGGCGGTTCCGCCGGGTAAGATATCCCGTGAATACTGCGGGTTGAGACGACGCAGTTCGTTCATGTCGATGTCCAAGTTCTGACTCACTTGCTGCAGGTGTATGCGACGGGTCGTAAGGATGGTGTCGGTCAACATCGTCTTCTCGATAGGCGCTTTGCAGATGCCGTGTTCCTGTCCGTAGTTCATCGCATAGTTAGCAGCGATGAAGATAGGTACATAGTTACGCGTCTCGCGTGGCAGGTACGGATAGATGGACCAGAAATCACGTTTGCCTCCGGCACGACGGATGGCTTTATTCACATTTCCGGCACCGCAGTTATAGGCTGCGATGACCAAGTTCCAGTCGTGATAGATGGCATACATGCTGCTTAGGAAACGGCAGGCGGCTTCGGTCGATTTGACCGGATCCATTCGTTCGTCCACCAGTGAGTTGACTTCCAACCCGTACAGTTTGGCGGTACCGGGCATGAATTGCCAAAGACCTGCTGCTCCGACATGCGAACGAGCCATCGGGTTAAGCGCAGACTCGATGACCGGCAGGTTCTCCAGTTCGTAGGGAAGATTATAACGACCTAAGGTCTCTTCAAATAGCGGGAAGTAATACTCGCTCATGCGCATCATACGCGCCACCTGTTTGGGGTTCCGTTTGACGTACCTTAATATGAACGCGCGCACACGCTCGTTATAGGGCAACTCGATAACGCAGGGTAAGGCTTGCAGGCGGGCCTTATAAACGGAGTCGGGGAGGGCGGTCGTGTCGTGTGTGACAACGCAGTCGGTGGTGTCTAACCATCTCAAACTCCAATCCAAGGCGCGCATCTCGATATCGGTCAGGTCACTGTCGTTCCATAGTTTGTAATAAGGGATGATAGGAGGAATCGTATCTTCGATCGCCTCCAGACTATCTAACATCTGAGGAACCATCAGACTGTCCATCGAGAGACTGTCCGGCAGCTGAACCTCAATGCTGTCTGCTGTTTGTGCTTGCGCCATCAGGGCGCAGCAGGTCATCAATATCAATAAACTCTTTTTCAAAACTGTATCGCTAATTTTAGTTCAGCACTCTTCTGTTGCTGCTGGAGGTCATAATAAATCTGCGGTTCGATGTTAAGGGATAGGTTAGGCGATATGTCATAGTCGAACAGCTGTGCGTCCACATAGGCATCAATCATGGATAGCGCATAAACGAGGACGGTAGCAAGGATCGAATAATCGCGGTACCGCCGGTATATACTCTGCTGATTCTTAAGCGTACTCTCCCATCGGGCAGCTCCGCCTACGCGCTCCAGGTTATAACCTTCGGGAATGACGGCTATATAACTCTTGCTCGGATCTTCGCTCACCGTTCCGGCTTTGCGGTCGTTATACAGATCCAAGTACGCTGTCTTATAGCCTGTGTAGCGGTTATTGGTCCATCCGATGGCGTATCCGCAACCCATGAACGCACCATAGACGATGGGCAGTTTCCAGTACGAACCGTTGTAAATCTGTCCGGCTCCGGGTACGATGGCTCCTAACCACACGGCTTTACCGGCATCGGGTTTACGATACGGGATACTGTCCTGCTGCGCGTGCGCTAAAAGCGGGATAAGCAGTAATATGATTAGAAAACGGCGTTTCAACCTATACGTTCGATGATGCGGTTTAACTCCTGTTCATCGGCAAAAGCAATCGTCATTTTGCCGTTTTGGATCTTGATGTTCCAACCCGTCTTTGCACTCAGCGTTTTCTGCAAAGCAGCGTAGGGGTTTATTTTCTTATCCTTGCCTTTGGCATCCTGTTTGGACTCCTGTGCCAATTCTTCCACTTTACGAACGGACAGACCTTCTCGTAAGATACGCTGGTAAAGGGCTAATTGCCGTTCGGCAGAAGGGCTGCCTAAGATAGCACGGGCGTGACCCATATCGATCTTCTTCTCTTTGATACCGACCTGTATCTCTGCCGGTAGTTTGAGCAGACGCAGATAGTTGGCCACGGTGGCACGTTTCTTACCTACGCGTTCCGCCATGCGTTCCTGCGTCAAGTCATAATCGTCCATCAGGCGCTGGTATGCCAAAGCGATCTCGATGGCGTCGAGGTCTTCGCGTTGGATATTTTCAATGAGCGCCCATTCCATCACCTGTTCGTCCTTCGCCGTACGGATATAGGCGGGGATACGTTCCAAACCGGCTATCTTGCTGGCACGGAAACGACGTTCACCGGCGATGATCATATATGTGCCGTCACCGTTGTCACGCAAGGTGATCGGGGAGATGACACCATGCTCCCGAATGGAATCCGCCAACTCTTGCAGCGCCTCTTCATCAAAGGTGCGACGTGGTTGGTCGGGGTTAGCTACGATAGCGCTTATCTCGATCTCAGAGATCGAACTGCCTCCGTTGGTATCTACATGCGAGGTGTCAATCAATGCGTCGAGACCTCGTCCTAAACCTGTTTTTTTCATGTTCATTTCTGTTTGTTGCGTACGATCACTTCTCTTGCCAAAGCGGTATAGTTCTGCGCGCCCTTCGAATGGGGATCATATTCCAAAACGGATACGCCATGCGAAGGTGCTTCGCTCAGACGCACATTACGTGAGATGACGGTATTGAAGACCAAATCTCCGAAATGGCGTTTCACCTCTTCGTACACCTGATTACTCAGGCGCAAGCGATTGTCGTACATAGTAAGTAAGAATCCTTCTATTTTCAATTGCGGGTTGAGTTTGGACTTGATGATCTTAATCGTGTTCAGCAGTTTGGCGATACCTTCGAGTGCAAAGAACTCACATTGCACCGGAATGATGACGCTGTCACTGGCCGTCAAGGCATTGATGGTGATCAGACCTAAAGACGGACTGCAGTCGATTAAGATGAAGTCATAATCGTCCCGTATGGGTTGGATGATTTTTTTGAGCAACTGCTCACGATGCTCCATATTCAGCATCTCTATCTCTGCGCCCACCAAGTCGATATGACTCGGGATGACGAACAGATTCTCCATGCTGGTTTCAACGATCGCCGTGTGCGGGTCAATGCCGTTCACCAGGCATTCGTAGATGGTGCTTTCCAATTCGCGAATGTCGATACCCAAACCCGACGAGGTGTTGGCCTGCGGGTCGGCATCAATGAGCAACACGCGTTTGCCTAATTTGGCTAAAGCAGCTGCTAGATTGATGGAGGTGGTTGTTTTGCCTACGCCTCCTTTTTGGTTTGCCAATGAAATAATTTTTGTCATATATGCTGTAAAATATTTTCTGCTTCTATCTGCCGGCAGGCAAAATTACCGTACCGGCAATGGTTCGTACCGTGACAGGTACAGGGTCGGCAGCGTAAGTCATGTCGCTGCACGATATCTTCGGTCTTCTGTTTCCAACCCATGAATCCGATTATCGGATGGGTAGCGCACCATACGCTGATCGCTCTTAGTCCCACCAGACCGGACAGATGTTGGTTGGCGCTGTCCATACAGATCATCAGGTCCAACTGCCTCATCAGTTCCAGTTCCTCCTCCAGTTTCAGTTTGCCTGCCACGCTCAAGGTGTTCGGGAAGACGGTTGCCCATTGGCGTAACATCTCGCACTCAATGACACCGGCACCGAAGAGGAAGATACGGGTGTCGGGTTCGTTGCTCAAGCGCTCAATGATATCTTTGGTCACGCGGTAAGGGAGCATGTTCGACCGGGACTTGGCGAACGGAGCCATGCCTATCCAACGTCCCGTTTTCTTTCCGATCATAGTGCGTACGGCTTTGGCGGCTTCTTTATTGACCGGCAAGGCTTTGAACGAGTTGTCGGTCTCCAGACCGGCACGCCGGAAAGCGTTGTGATAACGGTCAAACTCAGAGGGTAGGGCATGTCGCTTACCTATTCCCCACACGGTGATCAGATGTTTGCGTATCCGACCGTAATGCACCCGGGTGACCCGCCTGCCGCTCAGTTTCATCAGCGTACCTAATACGCGTGTACGGAGAACGGCTTGTAGGTCAATCATCGCATCGATCTTATCCCGCCATGTTTTCCAAAACGCCCACACCCCTTTCCAGTCCATGTGGTTATCCACTTCGCAAAACTCCACATTGGGCATGGAGGCGAACATTGCGCCTAAGTTCTTCTTACTGGCGACAATAAACCGATCATTCGGATAATGACGACTAAGCGAAGCAATGACAGGAACCGTCATCGCCACGTTACCGATAGTTGCCAACCGAACAATCAGATAGGTCATTTGTCTTTGTATTTTTTGAATCGCCACATATAGGCGAGGTTAATACTCAAATCCATCGGACCTGCCACCCGAAAATGGTCCGTCACTTTAGTGCTGTAGATACCGCCGAAGGAGTAGTCAAACCGTGCTTCAAGTTGGAAGACACCGGCTTTCTTCGTTTGGAAGTATAATCCCGTGCCCACCAATAATCCCCAGTCGAAGGCATTGTCAAGCGGTTGATATTCCACTTGTCCGGCTCCGTTCACCAGTACTCCGCTGTTCCCTTCATCCTTGACGCAGTAACCGATCTGCGGACCGAGGTTCAAGAACCACCGGCACAGGTTACTGCCGAAGTTGAGGTTCATCAGGATAGGCACCTCCACGTAGTGGAGATTACGCTGATAGACACCTACATCGCTCTTCTCTGCCCAACCGCGATGCAGGTAGTTCAGTTCCATCTGGAACGCGCAGTACTTATGCCCGGCATAACGGAAGACCAAACCGCCGTTCGCGCCTAAGACGCACGCGTCGGTGATAGGTGTCATGTTCTCCACCGCAGGGGTGAACTTAACGGTGCTCGCACTGACGCCGCCGTGTACGCCCACCCAGTATTCGGGGTTACGCAAACGCGGTTGAGCCTGTGCAAGTACGATGCCTGTCAGGCAAAAGATCCAAACAATACTATGTCGTTTCAAACGTTCCAAACGGTTTCTTTATTTCTCAATCACTTTGACTACGGCGTTCTGCCAACCGCCTTCTCCCACTTGTTCCCAACGGATAGCGGACTGCAGACCGATCGACTCCCGCTCACCTTGTAACCAACCGACCAAGGCTTTCATCAGGTCGTAACCCAACAGGTCATAACGGGGTGTCTCACTCACGTGCTCGTTCACATAGTGTTTCTGCCACAAGGCATCATAGTCGGCAGGAATCGTGTCCGCCGTGAAGACGGACGTATAGATTTGGGGTAAGCCGATCTGCTCTTTCTGCCAGGAGTACTGACTGATCAAACGAAGACGATAACCCTGTTCTTGCAATTTGTTCAGATGCGGCAGTAACATGCGCACATGTTGGAAACGGTCACTATGGAGAATGATCAGGTTCTCTTTGGCGGTGTCCAATGCGTACGCAGCGGAGTCGTTCAGCAGGTCACGAAGTACCAGCGATGTGGAGTTGATCTTATACGTCTTCATCTGTTTGCGCAATACCCGCATGGAGGAAGCCAGATCGGACTCTTTGACATCGATCGTCACACATTGCATGCTGTCTCCTTGGGCGATGATCCAATTACACAGACTGTCGGCTTCCTGCAGGTCCGTGGAGTTGAACTGTAGTACGGCGGGACGACTGTTCAAGACGATATCGTCGCTGAAAGGCAGTAAGAGCGGAACCTGATGAACGGCGCACCATTCGGACATCACCTCTATCTGTACCGGATAGACGAGACCCAACACCGCCTGAACGGAATCCAGTTCGGTCGTGTCGCATAACGCCCGTACACGCCGTTCGTTCCGCTCCGTGTCATAGACACGCAGACGGTAGATGAGGCTATCGTTCTGCAGGTCGTGCAAAGCTAATAAAGCCCCTTGATAGAACTCTAACATGCGTGCTGCGTTACCGCTTCGTTTGGTCTGTTGCTGACTCTCAAACGGTAATAACAAAGCCAGTTCGATAACCGGTTTGCCGTCCGGATTCAGTTCAGCCAACCGCTGCTCCATCGGAACCGCTGCAGGTATAGTGTCCAAGGCGATAGAGTCTATCGAAAAGGTGTCAATCGGCAACGTGTCCAAAGGCAGCGTATCTGCCGGCACGATCGTATCTGCTACAATCGGAGCAACGCTATCTTGCACCACAGCAACGGTATCCGCTTTTATCTCCTCTTGCGGTACCGGTTTCGGATTCTTAACCACCGGTCGGCCTGTCGGGATAAGCAGTACTTCGTCAAAATGTACGCCCCGTTCCCGTAACTGCGGATTCAATCGGATGATGTCGCTTTGCTTTACGTCAAAATTGACACCGATACGGTACAGACCGATACTCCGCTCAACGCGATACCGGTACACCTCTTCTCCGTTGATGGTATCTAACGGGTAGGGTTTCAAATCCTGTGCCTTTGCTTGAATAAAGAGCAAAGAACACAGCGCAAGAACCCCAAACTTTAAACTTTTACCTATCATCTTCTTTCAACTTTCAACTTTCCACTTTCCACTTTCAAAGCATACTTACGTTTTCTTATAACAAAGACCATGCCTCCGATGAGTGCCAGGACCGCAATCGGACAGATGATACTGATCAGTTCCACTTTGGTGCGTTCCTGGTAAGCACGTTTGGTGTTCAGCATGCGCAGGGGAATGATCTTCTCCCGCAAACGGATCAAACCGTCTTCATCTGTCAACCATAACATGGCGTTGGTGATAAAATCGCGATTACTGTACAAACGTCCGGTTACCGGATCGAAGCCGATGGCTTGTATCTGATTTTGATTGGCGTTATTCATCAGCACGCTACCGGAACCGATGACGATCTGTCGGGTAGGGGTGCTTTGTTTGATCACGGGTTCGTTGGCAATAACTCCTTCCGGCATCATACGATGCGCATAGACGCTCGGGAAGACACCTTCCATCGATGCGGCTACCGGCACGTTGGCGTATTCGTAACTGTTCCAGTCCTGCTCGTTACCGCTTAAGTTCACCTCATTCGGACAACGGGTCACTTTGGTTGCCGTACTGGTGTAAAGCAACACGAATTTCTCGATACCGTCCTCATCGTTCACGGCACGAATAGGACTGACGAACGTACTCATGATGGCCCCGATGTCATGTGTGATAGGATGGTAGGGATTACTCTGTAATAACGGGGCATAGGTCCAGGGAATCAACACATGCGACTGTTTGGAACTGCTCGGTGCTTGCACCGGAATCTTCAGACACTGCACGTCTTGCACCAAGGCCGGATCGATGCAGATACCGTATCGGAACAACATATCTTTAATACCGATCTCATGCTCGATGATGGGGGTGAAACCTTCGGTATGTAACATGTCATTGCTGAATCGTACACCGTCCACGGCCCATAGTACCTTACCGCCTCGCATGATATACTGGTCGATGATATACCGTTCGGCCTCACCGAAACTGCTTTGCGGGTTGGCGATGATGATAGCTTGGTAATCATCCAAGATATGCAGATCGACACCCTCTCCGTTGATGGAACCCCGATCAACTTGGAAATAATCGCTCAGCGTCTTCTCCAGATCGTAGGTGTATTGTTCTTCGGCTTCGTCGTGACCTTCGAGGATTGCCACTCTGGGTGTCGAACTGCGTTGCATCAAGTACAGCGGTTCCAGCAAGTTGTACTCCAACTGCTCGATACCGGCGTTCGTCACCTCTTCCTCCGTCTGCCCGGCACCCGACAACAGGTTCACGATGGCTTCCTTGTCATGATAACGCAGGATGACATAGGGATAGGTTCGTATCTCGACGGTCTTACCGCTGTGCTCCACAATCGTGTTACGAGTAGGGATGAAACCTTTCTGCTCCATCTCTTGCCGTGCCTTGTTATCCAAGGTGTTGAGGTCCAGATAGTCAATCCGGATCCCATGCGCATAGACGCGCATCTCTTCCAAGGTCTCTATCGTGGCTTTGCGCAGACGTTTGAAACCGGCACTCAGGTCACCGTTCAGAAGAACCGTCGCTTCGATTGGCGCATCGGTCTGATCCAGCAAGTTCTTGGACGCATCGCTCAGACTATAGAGCTTGTCGTCCGTCAAGTCCCAACGGAACACATGCAACTGTACCAGCACGTTTGCCAGCACAATGCCTGCCAATACTATGATCAGATTCCGAACTTTCACCTTTATTTCTTTATCTCTGCCCAAACGTCTTTGTTCAGTACCACCGGATATTTAGCACGCAGTTGTTTGATCCACTCGGCCTCCAGATAGTCCTGATAGTCCGTAGTCACTTTGCCTTTCTCATCGGTCCAGACAGCAGGTGCTTTGAGTTTCTGTCCCACGCACTCTACGATCGGGAACTCTTCGCTCGGCGTGAACTCGGCATTCTTCAACTTGAAACCGAACTTATCCACTGCAGCGTTCTTGTTCTGTTCCCACAGACCGTGTTGCACTTTGACATATTTGATACTGTCACTGTTGACACGGGAGTTGATATAACTCTGAATCGAATCGGGTGTAGCACTCTTGACGATCGCTTTGGCAGCTTTCATACTGTTCTTGTCCTTCGCCTGGATGACGTAACCCTTCCAACGCGGTTGCTCCCAGGTGTAGTTCTTCTTGTTAGCAGCAAAGAATGCTTCCAAACCTGCCGTATCTTTGGCTGCTTTGTCCCATACCTCATGCAGCGATACTTCGAACAGCAGAATACCGTCGTGGTACTCTTGTACCAGATGCCGTAACTCCGGATATTTCTCCTCCAGGTGCTCGTCTGCGTATGCTTTCACTTCCGCATCGCTCATCTCTGCCGGCAGGTTATACTCGGCACGTGTCTTGCGGATGAAACTCTTGTCTGCCTCCTGTGCACGCTCGTCACGCATCACCTGACGATGGATACCGCTACGCATCGAGTCAAGCGGTTGGATACCGCGCTCGTCTTCCTTATAGATAATATGCCAACCGTACTGCGAACGAATCGGCGCACTGATCTGGCCTACTTGCAGCGCAAAAGCGGCATCTTCGAAGGGTTTCACCATCATGCCTTTGCCGAACCAACCCAACGAACCGCCACGCATACTGCTACCACGGTCTTCGGACTCTTCGGCAGCTACCTCGGCAAAATTCGCCGGTGTCAGGATGGCAGCGATACTGTCGATCAACGCACGTTTGGGTGCGTCCAGACTGTCTGCCGGAACCATCTTCATGATATGACTCGCTTTGACCTCCACATGGTCACGCTCTTCTTCCACCAGCACGATATGAAAACCGTATTGGGTGCGGAAAACCGGACTGATCTGACCGATCTCCGTGTTATAAACCGCCTCTTCCAAGGGATAGACATAACGGAACGGAGTGATCCAACCCAACTCACCGCCTGTCTCTTGCACACTCGGGTCACTACTCAGTTCACGTGCTACCACCTCAAACGCTTCTTTGCCGGCCGTCACACGCTGATAGGCCTCGTTGATCTTTGCCAACGCCTCCGTCTCCTCTTCGGCACTCGCATTATGCGAACATTGGATAGCGATATGAGCGGCACGACGGTCTTTGGCCATGTGACGCCAACTCATCTCAATCAGACTGTCCATCGCGCTCTCGTCCTGCAGGTATTTGGGCGTAGCCTGCGCACGGTAACCCTTCAACTCTTTCTTGAAACTCTCGGTGGTGTCGATACCTTGGGCTTCGGCTTCCGCTACTTTGAGCTTGAAGTTGATGAACATATCCAGATACTCGTCCATCGTCTTCGGATCCAACGCACCGGCTTGGTTGTTCTTCTCGTAGATATACAGGAACTCCTCTGCCGTAACGGCTTTGCCGTTGATGGTCATCAGAACCGGACTCTGTTTGACCTCCGCCTTCTGAACAGGCTCTTTCTTCGGCTCCTGTTTGGGCTCTTGTTTGGGCTCTTGTTTGGGTTCAACAACCGGTTGCGGCTCCTGTTCCGGTTCTACAACCGGCTGCGGCTTACGTTTGGGTTGCGTCTTAACCGGTGTAGGCTGCGCCTGAACGGTCTCAGCCGGTTCAACGGCAACTACCGTTTCAACGACCTCCTCTTCCTGATTTGCTTCTTGGGCAACTACCTCGTTTTCTTCTGTTTCCACAACCACCGGTTGCTCTTCGACGGTTGCCTTCTCTTGTTGGTTCGCTTTGTTGCATCCGACCAATACCAATGCGGATGCGGCAAGACTAAAAATAAGTGTACGTTTCATTGTTGTGATATATGTTTTTATTGTTTGCATACAAAAAGCGTGCAAAATTACAAAAAAAAATCTGAATGTGCAAATAAAATTTATTTTATTTTATCATTTGCAAGATTTTTTATGTAATTCCGGTGGGAACCCTTTGGGAGGACCGACGTTACAAAAAAAATGACATACGCAAGCGCGCGTGTCATTTTTTTTAAATTTCTTTCGACTTTCGACTTTTGTCTTTTGTCTATTTCACGTATTTCGGGAAGGTCTTCTCGAAAATCTGAACCGCCTGTTCGATGGTACCGAAGATCTCTCCGCCGGAAGCATTTGCGTGACCTCCGCCATGGAAGATCTCACTTGCCCAGATATTAACAGGTCGGTCTCCTTGCGAACGGAATGAGATACGAATGCGGGATTTAGGGGTACCCGGTTTGGCACGCTCTTCGCGCATGAAAACCGAATAATAGACATCGCTGATCTGTAGCGGCATGTTTACGAGTCCTTCCGTGTCGCCTACCTTGTAATGATAGCGGTCCAACTCATCTGCACTCAACGTGATCAGGGACAGATGATAGTCCGGATAGATCCGCATCTTGCGGTATAAAGCGTAACCCGTAAGTCGCACTCTGTCAGTTGAATACTGATTGAAGACGGCGTTGTAGATCTCGTCTTTTTGAATACCGGCACGAATCAGTTCGGCGATGATCTCGTATAACTCGCAACTGGTGGAATTGAAACTGAAATTACCCGTATCCGTCATCAAACCCGTATAGATGCAGGTAGCGATATCTTTCAGCAAAAGCAGTCTTTCAGCGTCAGCGGTTTTTGTTCTTTCAGCGAAGCGGTCTTCGGTTATAAACCGATACACGATTTCACTCGCCGAAGTGGCCTCCGGGAAAGAGAACATGACATCTGCAAAATTCACCGGATTCAGGTGGTGGTCAATGAGGATTTTCGGGGCACTCGAGGCAAGCATTTTCTCACCGATCGGACCGATTCGTTTGGGGTCGTTAAAGTCCGTGCAGATGAATAGATCTGCCTTGTCAATCAGCGATTTACAAAGTTCCTGTTCTTTCTCAAAAACATGAATATGCTCCACTCCCGGCATCCAGTTAAAGAACTCTGGAAATGCATTCGGCACAATCAAACTAATCCGGTCTGTGCTCTGTGTTCTGTGTTCTGTGCTCTGCAGCCAATGATACATCGCCAACGCCGAACCCATCGCGTCTCCGTCGGGCGCCATGTGTGTGGTAATAATAATATAGCTCGCCTGCGCGATAAGCGTACGCGCTTTTTCCAATTGTGTCGTGTCTAATTCAATACGCATAATTCAATCAAAAGTGTTGCAAAATTACTATAAAATTTGCATATATGCAAGAAAAATGATTTTTTTTCGCATTTTTTTCTAAAAATATTTGCTTATCTCAAAAAAAAGCAGTACCTTTGCACGCTTTTTCGTGTAAATATGCGAAAAATGCCTTGATTTGGAGAAAAATATAAAATATATACTACAATGTCAAAGATTTGTCAAATTACAGGCAAGAAAGCCATGGGCGGATGCAACGTTTCGCACTCGAAGCGTCACACCAAGCGCACGTTTGATGTGAACCTTTTCCGCCGCAAGTTCTACTGGGTAGAACAGGATGTATGGATCGAGCTGAACGTGAGTGCAGCCGGTCTGAGAACAATTAACAAGATCGGTCTCGACAACGCGCTGAAACAGGCTGCGGAGAAGGGCTATCTCTATTAAAGAAAGGAGCTGAACAATGGCAAAGAAACAAAAAGAGGCCCGCGTTCAAGTTATCCTTGAATGCACCGAGCAGAAGAACAGCGGTGTTCCCGGAATGAGCCGTTACATCACGACTAAGAACCGCAAGAACACACCGGATCGTTTGGAACTCATGAAGTACAATCCCTATTTGAAGAAATATACGCTTCACAAGGAGATTAAGTAATTAACACCTATTTTTAGAAAGGCTTAGAACTATGGCAAAGAAAGCGGTTGCAACCCTTCAAACCGGTAACTCCGGACGCGCGCACTCTAAGTGCATTAAGATGGTTAAGTCGCCTAAAACAGGTGCTTACGTCTTCCAAGAGGAAATCGTACTGAACGAGAAAGTACAAGAGTTCTTCAAGTAAAAAACCTAAAAATTAGCGCACTGTGGTTTCATGGTGCGCTTTTTTTATTTTAATTGTCAATTGTCAATTATCAATTATCAATTGTCAACTCGTGTTAGGAATCATCATTAATCCCAAGTCGGGTAAGAATTATTTTCGTGCGCAGCGTATCTATCTATGGTATCTGCTGCGTAAACGCCATCAACCTTTCGCATACCGTGTCACCCAGTTCGCCGGTCATGCGATCGAATTGGCGCGTGAGTTAGTGGAGAAGGGATACGACAAGATACTGATTCTGGGCGGAGACGGAACGCTCTCCGAAGCCATCAACGGTATCATGCGGGCGAACCTGACGGCGGAACAACGGGCGAAGATACAAGTGGGACTCATGCCGCGTGGCACGGGTAATGATTGGAGTAGGTACTGGGGACTGACCAAGAACCACAAAGAGAGTCTTCGGCGGTTCTTCGAAGGTACAGGTCATCCGATAGATATCGGTTGCGTCACTTATTGGCGTAATAACATCGAGCACCACCGTTACTTCATCAATTCCGTCGGTTTCGGTGTGGATCCGCTCTGCTGTCAGAAGGCAGAGAAACTGAAATACTATATCGGTTCGCATCATGTGAACTATGTCATCGGTCTCATCGGGGCTATCGCGCAGCACAAAGCGCAGCATATGATCCTTACCGTCGATGGCAAGCAGACCGTGAACGACCGACTCTTCACGATGAATATCGGTAACGGACCCTTCTCGGGTGGCGGTATCCGTCAGAATCCGGACGCCGATCCTTCCGATGGCGTCTTCCATGCGATGTTCGTGTGCAAACCTACCTTCAAACAGATATGTAAGGCGCTGCCGAACCTGTTCAACGGTAAACTGACCGAACTGCCGTTCGTCTATCCGATCATCGGCAAAGAGATAGAGATCACCTATCGCAAGCACCTGATGTTTGAAGCGGATGGTATTCTCGAAAATATCATTGCGCCATGCAAGATAACCTGTATCCACAACGCCCTGCAATTCCGTTGTTAATTATCAATTATCAATTATGCCTAAGCTGCAAGGATCCAATAGAATCTATACCCGTGAGACCGACGAGAACGGTCGTTCCGTCATTCGGGTGGTAGGTACGAACCGCGATGAGAACCGTGCGTTCATATATATGGCGCGGCATTTTCATGCCTTGGGTCTGCCCGTTCCGGAGATCTATTGGGTAAGCGACGATGAGATGACTTATACCCAGGAAGACTTAGGCGATACGCTCCTCTTCGATAACCTCGATCCCACCTTATTAGAACGCGCAATACGCGCCCTCGCACACGTGCAGGTGATAGGCGCACAGGACTTCGATTGGTCGTATTGTTTTCCCGTTCCCGCTTTTGACGAACGCTCTATCCGTTGGGACCTCAATTACTTCAAATACTGCTTCCTCAAAGGCACCAAGCTCGAGTTCTCCGAACCCCGCCTCGAGGACGATTTTGACCGCTTGGTCACCATTCTGCTCTCTGCTACTATTCTCTCTCCCCTTGGGGGAGAGTCGGAGAGGGGCTTTTTCCTCTACCGCGACTTCCAAAGCCGCAACGTCATGATCAAGGACGGCCAACCCTATTTCATTGATTTCCAAGGTGGTCGTAAGGGTCCGACCCAATACGATGTGGCGTCCTTCCTCTGGCAGGCGAAAGCCAACTTCTCTCCCGCCCTCCGAGAACACCTCATCGATGCCTACCTGGATGAAATGGAGAAACTGAGTAAAACTTTCAACTTTCAATTTTCAATTTTCAATTGGAAGTCATCTCTCCCCCATTTCGTCCTCTTCCGCACTCTCCAAGTCCTTGGCGCTTACGGTTACCGCGGCTATTTCGAGCGCAAACCCCATTTCTTGGAATCCATCCCTCTTGCCCTCAAGAACCTACGCGAGGTCCTTGCCGATCTGCCTGATTATCCGTACTTAAAAGAGTTGGCAGAGCAAATATCAATCACCAATCACCAATTACCAATCACCAATCCGTCGCTGCAAGTGACGATCTACTCTTTCTCCTTCAAAAAAGGCATCCCTACCGACGATTCCGGTAACGGAGGCGGTTACGTCTTCGACTGCCGTTCTACCCACAACCCGGGCAAATACGAGCAGTATAAGTCCCTCACCGGACTCGATCAACCCGTCATCGACTTCCTCGAGCAGGACGGCGAGATCCTCACCTTCCTGAACTCCGTCTATGCCCTTGTGGATCATCATGTCGAGCGTTTCATCGAGCGCGACTTCACCAACCTCCAAGTCTCCTTCGGCTGTACCGGCGGTCAGCATCGTTCCGTCTATTGTGCCGAACATCTCGCCCAACACCTCCACAAGAAATACGGTGTCCGTATCCACCTCATCCACCGTGAACGTGGCATTGAAAAAGAGTTATAAAAAATTTATTTATGTTTATCTTTGTTTATTTTCTTAAATTATGATAGGTTTTATCTTTGCGGCGGGTTTAGGAACACGTTTAAAGCCCCTTACCGACACGATGCCCAAAGCCCTGGTACCCCTTGCAGGCAAGCCTCTCCTTCAATGGCAGGTGGAGCGTCTTCGTGATGCCGGTATCACGGATATCATCGTCAATGTGCACCATTTTCCCGATATGATCATCGATACCGTTCGTCGTAATAAGGGTTGGGGTTGTAACATCCTTATCTCCGACGAACGCGACCAACTCCTCGACACCGGTGGCGGACTCAAAAAAGCGAAATCACAAATCATAAATCACCATACGGCGCAAGCAGATCGAAAGAAATCACAAATGGCAAGCGAGCCAATCCTCGCTTGCAACGTCGATATCCTTTCCAACATCGATCTCCGTGCCTTCATAGACAATTACCAATCTCCAATCTCCAATCTCCAATCTCCAATGAGTCTCCTCGTTGTCAGTCAACGAGAGACGCAACGTTATCTCTGTTTTGATGAGCAGGATAGGCTCTGCGGCTGGACCAATATCAAAACCGGTGAGGTGCGCCCTGCAAATTTCAAATGTCAAATGTCAAATGTCAAATTGTTGGCTTTCTCCGGCATGCAGATCCTCTCGCCGGACATCTTGTCCCTCCTTTCGCAGATGCCACAAGACAAATTCTCCTTGATTGATTTCTATATGGCTATCTGCGAAAGAAACCTTTCACCTTTCACCTCTCACCTTTCACCTTTATTAAAGGCCTATATCCCTGCTTCTTTCAGAATGATGGACGTTGGCAAAATCGACCAAATCGAACAAGCGGAAGTTTTTGCGCAAAATTTATAATCTTTTTGGGTGCATTTTGGGCTTTTTTGGACCAATAAATAAAAAAATGACCCCCTAAATGCATTTTTTTGCATTTTTATTTGGTCAATTCAAAAAAAAGCAGTACCTTTGCACCCGCTTTTCGAAAAAGCCCCGTCTCCCTAGCTCAGTTGGTAGAGCAACTGACTCTTAATCAGTGGGTCGAGAGTTCGAGCCTCTCGGGGGACACAAAAAGGACACCAAACGGTGTCCTTTTCTGTTTTTTGAGAGGCAAGAATGTTCCCCCTCACAACCTCATCGCCACCTATTCTCCACCTTATCCCAATGGATGCTCAATGGATGCTGAAAGGGTGCTCAATGGTTGCTTTTTTCATTGTCACCCCTTCATAACGCAATTATCGGTCTAAACAAAATTTGCGAAATATCTTTTCGTTGAAATCTGTTGCAAAGATACTACTTTTTTCTGATATTTCCAAATTTTTGAGCACAAAATAGTCATTTTTCTGATTTTATTTGCATATATGCAAAAAAAATCGTACCTTTGCGCCAAATTTCGGATATCTATGAAAAAGATCATCTATCTATTCCTAATACTCGCGCTTCCGTTATCCGCATTCGCGCAGACGGCAAGTAACGTCGTTGCCGCGCAAGTCGGCAACACAATAGAAATTACTTACGACCTGGATCAGCCGGCACAAGTAACCCTGCTCCTTTCCCTTAATGGCGGTGCTACCTATTCCCCAACCCCAAAAGCCCTTACCGGCGATGTGGGAATGAACATCCAACCCGGGCATAAGAAAATTATCTGGAACCTCTTTTCGGATGACCTTAATTGGGATATAGACCGCGCACGTTTTAAAGTGGTAGCATTGAATATGAATAAAGAGTTCACCCTCGGAAGAATTTCCTTCACGATGATTTATGTAGAGGGTGGTACGTTCACGATGGGGGCAACTTCCGAACAAGGAAGAGGAACCGATAAAGATGAAAAACCCGCTCACCAAGTGACGCTAAGCGACTACTATATCGGTCAAACCGAAGTGACGCAAGACCTGTGGGAAGAGATTATGGGCGACGTTCCGCTAAAAAAATATAATGGGAGTAAATATCCGGTTTCGAAGGTGAGTTGGGAGGATTGCCAAAAGTTTATTGATAAACTCAACATCGTGTTCGCTTCGCAATTAAGCGGTAAACGTTTTGCTTTACCTACCGAAGCACAATGGGAATATGCGGCTCGGGGAGGCAAAAAGAGCAAGGGTTACAAGTACAGCGGCAGCAATACGGTTGGTAGTGTGGCATGGTACAAAGATAATAGTGATCAATTATCGCATCCGGTGGGTGTCAAAACGGCAAATGAACTCGGTATCTACGACATGAGCGGTAATGTGTTAGAGTGGTGTAGTGATAGGTTTTCCTGGTATACGCGTGATCCGCAAACTAACCCAACGGGCGGTTCTACGGACGAAGATCGCATTTATAGAGGTGGCAGTTGGCACGAAGATGAAAAATCTTGTCGTGTGTCGTACCGCAATTACGAAGCGCCTGATAAGAAATATAGCAACTTAGGTCTCCGTCTCGTTATCCAATAATTCCCCTAAATCTCAAAGCAATGAAAAAGATATTTTCTGCAATGATGGCCCTCTGCGCCGCAATCACCCTCTCTGCGCAGTCCAATGAGTCCAATATCATCCACATCTCGGCGCATAAGATCCTGTACTTCAGCGATTATGCCAAGCCTATCGTGGAGAAAGCCATCAACGAATGGCAAGTCAAAGATGAGTTCGAGAAGACCTCCGATTGGCAGAAACGGGTCAACGAGACTACCCGTAACGCCAAGATCAAAGAACTGACCAAACAATGTGAAGCGGAATACCTCAAAAAATACACCGCCACACTCAAACCCAATGTCAGTCTGGCTGGTTCCTATGATGCAGACAATGAGGTCTTTCTGCTCTCCGAACCCCTTTTCGGAAACATGCTTGTTTCTGTACCTAACACAGAAGCCCGCGCCTTCAAGCAGAACTGGGCTTCCGCCCAACTGACACCCCAATACTTCATCGAGAACGACGTACTGGCGCTGTCCTCGCTGGACATCTATTTCCCGTCGCTCAACAAGCACTATACCTATTCCAACCAGGCTTCGCTTAAGTACGAACAGGCGCAGGTGGATTATAACTTCGACCCCATCGACATCGCTGCAGGTGGCAGTTCGGTACAGAAAGGTCAGCAGACCATTGAGCAGAAGAAACTCTCCATCGGTAAGTCCCAAGTGGACCTGCAGATTCCGGAGACCAATGCATCCAACCCCAACACCTTCGTCATCATCATCGCCAATGAGGACTACAAATCCGTGGCATCCGTGCCCTTTGCCCTCAATGACGGACGAACACTCGCCAAGTACTGCCAACGCACCCTCGGCATCCCTGCTGCGAACATCAAGGTACACGAGAACGCGACCTACAACGACATCCGCCTTGCCATGGCTTGGCTCAAGAATGTCTGCGAGAAATACGAAGGCGAGGCATCGGTCATCTTCTATTACACCGGTCACGGCATCCCCGATGAGTCGGACAAATCGGCGTACCTGTTGCCGGTTGACGGAGACGGTCGGTACGTGGCTACCGGCTACAAAGTGGACGACCTCTATCAGAAACTCGGCGAGATGCCTGCCAAATCCGTCACCGTCCTGCTCGATGCTTGTTTCTCCGGCGCTACACGTGACGGTAAGATGGTCGCGCAAGCCAAGGGCGTAGCCCTCAAAGTGAAGAAAGGTACCCCCTTGGGTAACACGGTGGTTCTCTCTGCCGCACAAGGAGACGAGACGGCCGGTTTCAATGAGGAAGAAGGACACGGTATGTTCACCTATTTCGTCTTGAAAAAACTGCAGGAGACACAAGGCGATGTCAACCTCCAAGACCTCTCCGAGTACGTCATCCGTGAAGTAGGCCGCAAGTCTGCTGTCACCAACAAACCCCAAACCCCTTGCGTCACCCCCTCTGCCACCATCGGCAACGCATGGCAAAACTGGAAACTCAAACCATGAGAAGATCTTTTATACTCCTTTTAGTAATCGTTGCAGCCCTCTCTCCTTGCTTCGCGCAACAGAAACTACCGCAGGTGCGGACGCTGGAGACGAAGGGATGGAAAGTGCAGCATTCGGTAATGAGCTGGGATTCGCTCAGCATCTATTTCGCGGCCAAAGAACCCGGCAAGTCCGATTATGACCTGTACGTGCTGTACGCAGAAGGTTGGCGCTGGGGTGAACCGCAGCGTATCGATGCCCTCAGTACTCCGGCGGATGAGATGTATCCGTCCGTCAGCGGAGACGAGCAAATGCTTTTCTACGAGGTGCGTAACCAGACGCCGGACATCCAGAGTCAGATATGGCGGGCATGGTATCGGAATAACAGATGGCAGGAAGCGGCTCCCCTCATCATCAGTAGTGTGGAGGATGCCCAACCCAAGCTGCTGGAAGATAACATGACCCTGGTCTTCAAACGGCGTGAGCAGACCAAGAAACACGACGGGGCATGGCTGCGCTTCACCGCCAAGATGATGGACGATCATAACTGGACCCTCCCCATGCAGGTGGCGTCCAATCCCGCTCCGCAACCTATCTTGGCAGCAAGCGGTACCATCGTTCGGCAGAAAGGCAACCGACCCTTGGCGGATGGTAAGGTGCTGGTCTATGATGCGACGAACGAGCAGCTGTTACAAACCGCTTATGTCCATCCGATGACGGGACGTTGGCGCATCGCTCTGCAGCAGAACAAGCATTATCGCTTGGCGTTGACGGCTCCTGGTTACTCCTATCATTATATCGACATCCAGACCGACGGGCTGACCAAACGCGAGACACGTGATTACGGATCCATCGCCTTGGATGACCAATTGGTCTTGAACCTGACCACCTATGATGCCGAGACGCAAGTGGTGCTTACCAAACGGCAAGAGGTCCTGAACTTGGGACAGATCCATACCTTGAACCTGTCGCAGGAGGGCTATAAGACCGCCTCGCTGACCGTGAATACGGAGCGGCCGACAGTCTTCACCCAAACCGAACTGGATATCCCTCTCCAGCCCCTCAAGCGGCTTCATCGTTTTGTCATCACCGATGCCCGAACGAACGAAGCGGTGGAAGGTCTCAACCTCCGTCTGAACGGTCAACCGACCGCTCCACAAGCGGCATTGCGGATCAACCAAGAGCAGACCTTGCAACTATCCGCACCCGGGTATATCTTCTTCGACACCTTATTCAACACCGGCGCGGACACCACCGACCGCACGATAGCCGTTCGCCTGCTGCCCATTGAGAAGAACATGGTGCTCCAACTAAGGAACATCCAGTTCGAATACGACTCCTATGAGTTGACGGAGAGTTCGAACGACGAGTTGGAAGCATTGGCACAGTTGCTTTTCATGAACCCTACGCTGCGTATCGAGTTGTCTTCCCATACCGATGACCAGGGTACGGACCGCTATAACGACCGTCTCTCTACGCTGCGTGGCAAGGCGGTGGAACAGTGGCTCAAGGAACGGGGTATAGAAGCCGGCCGTATCGAGACGGTAGGGTACGGCAAACGCAAACCGCTCGTTGCCAATGACAGCGAAGAGCACCGTGCGCTCAACCGCCGCGTGGAGATCAAAGTGATTGATTTTTAGGGAAAGGAGGAAAGTATGAAACGTATATCCGTTATAGTTCTTATCTGCTCTTTGATCCTTGTCCCGCTTCGGGCACAGGAGAAATATAACGTGGTGCTGGAGCAAACGAAAGGGCTCAGTCCGTACGAGGCGATCTACGTGCTGATGGATTACCAGGCCTGGCATCCCGATAATGCCAGTATCTACTACCATCTGGGCGATTTGTGCTACGACCTGCTGCCTACGCGTGACCCCCTGCATCATTATACGGAATTGAGCAGTCTGCTCTATCAGTCCCGTCTGTTCTACGGCAACTGCCTGCATTTTGCCAAAGATCAGAAGTTACCGGGTTGGCAGTACGAACCCTTGGCGCAAGGGCAGAAGAAGATCGAGTACGATGCGCTCAAGCAGTATATCAAACCCCGGTTGGAGGAAGTCAAACGGCAACAGACAGCCTGCGATTCGATCCATCATACCTTCGTGCGCATGACCGAGCGGTATAACCGATGCCAGAACCTGTTCACCGATTTCCTCAACCGGTACTCACGGGAGAAGACGGCGCACCTGCAACTCTTGCCGGCAGAACGGCACCTGCTGGAGATGTTGCGTCAAGCAACAGACAGTCTGAACAACGATATCGAGGCCTATCAGCAGGCACTTGCTTTGCAACCCGTTCCCGGTTACGCACCCGTCTTCCATAAGGAACCTATCGTCCTCTACCGTTTGGACGGACTGACCCATACCGACTTCCTGCAGAACGATATCGCCATCTGGGATTATAGTCAATGGGCAAGCGCTTTCCTGGAGGAACAGGTGCAGGTCTATGAGCGGCTCTATACCGATGCCGCGCAGGAACAGCGACAGTTAGAGACCCAGTTGGCGCGTTACCGTGCCGGGCAGTCGATATCCGGATACATGGACGAGACCCTCTTAGGCCGTTGTGACCGACTCGAATGGCAGACGAACCAGTCGGACTCGATTCGTTTTCTTCAAGAAGCGATTAAGAACGGAGCAGCCCAACAGACCATCGCTCAGAGCAACGCTCCGCAGAGCATACGCGAACTGATCCCGCTTCTTCAACTGGCAGCCACCCGACGTCATGCGACCCAAGACAGTGCGTGGCGAACGATGAACGAACAACTGATCGAGATGGCGCAACCCCTGCGTATCCAACAGCAACCGACCTACAAACATCCGATAACCGGTGAGACCATCGCTTATCAGGCTTCGGAAGGGGAGAAAGTGCACTGTCTGTTGCCGGACGAGATGGGGTACCGCTGCGTGCTGACCGACAAGGCAGGGGACCTGTGCGTCCTGAGTTTGGACTACGACCGGCATGTGCAGAAAGTGCAACTCCGTATCCCTGAAGAACAGGCACTTGTGTTCACAAAGATCCCCGGCGCTTTATGGGTACTGATCACCGATAAAAAGCTCTATTGGGTCGAATAATCGTAAAAAAATCGCGAAAAGAATGGCATACGCTTGCGTATGTCATTTTTTTTTCGTACCTTTGCAGCCAAATTGGGAAATAGGGCTAAATCGTCCACAAATTTGAAATCATAAATTTGAAATCATAAATTTGAAATCATAAATTTGAAGTAATCGTTTTAGTTTACTAAATAAGAAATCATAAATAAAATTATGGAATTTAAGTATGCACCGATGTTTCAACTCGGTAAAGATGAAACAGAGTATTATCTGCTGACCAAGGACTATGTGTCGGTCAGTGAGTTTGAAGGACACGAGATCCTCAAAGTGCAACCTCAGGCACTAACCTTGATGGCACAACAGGCTTTCCATGACGTGAGCTTCATGCTGCGACGTAGTCACAACGAGCAGGTGGCGAAGATCCTGCGTGACCCCGAGGCTTCTGCCAACGATAAGTACGTAGCACTCACCTTCCTGCGCAATGCCGAAGTGGCTTGCAAAGGTCAACTGCCGCTCTGCCAGGATACCGGTACGGCAATTATCCATGGCGAGAAGGGTCAGGAAGTATGGACCGGTTTCTGTGACGAAGAAGCGCTAAGTAAAGGTGTGTTCAATACCTACACCGAGTGCAACCTGCGTTATTCGCAAAACGCACCGCTTAACATGTACGACGAGGTGAACACCAAATGTAACCTGCCGGCACAGATCGACCTTGAGGCTACCGAAGGTAACGAATACCGTTTCCTCTGCGTGACCAAAGGTGGCGGTTCCGCCAACAAGACCTATCTCTATCAAGAGACCAAGGCACGTATCCAGAACCCGGGTACGCTCATTCCGTTCCTCGTGGAGAAGATGAAGAGCCTCGGTACCGCTGCTTGTCCGCCGTACCATATCGCCATCGTCATCGGTGGTACTTCGGCGGAGAAGAACCTGCTGACCGTCAAACTGGCTTCTACCCATTATTATGACAGTCTGCCTGCTTCTGGCGATGAGACCGGTCGTGCGTTCCGTGATATCGAACTGGAGAAACAACTGCTCCAAGAGGCGTATAAGATCGGTCTGGGGGCACAGTTCGGCGGTAAATACATGGCGCATGACGTACGCGTCGTTCGTCTGCCCCGTCACGGTGCAAGTTGCCCCATTGGTCTCGGCGTATCGTGCTCTGCCGACCGTAACATCAAATGTAAGATCAATAAAGACGGTATATGGATCGAGAAACTCGATAACAACCCCGCATCCCTCATTCCGGCAGAACTGCGTCAGGCGGGTGAAGGCGATGCGGTTCGTATCGACCTCAACCAGCCGATGAAGGATGTCTGCGCGATCTTGACCAAATATCCGATTGGTACGCGTCTGAGTCTGAACGGTACCATCATCGTAGGCCGTGATATTGCGCATGCGAAGATCAAAGCGCGTCTCGATGCAGGGGAACCGATGCCCGAATACCTCAAGAACCATCCGATCTACTATGCCGGTCCGGCAAAGACTCCGGCAGGCATGGCGTGCGGTTCGATGGGTCCGACCACGGCCGGTCGTATGGATCCGTACGTAGATGAGTTCCAGGATCACGGCGGCAGTATGATCATGCTCGCCAAGGGTAACCGCTCCATCGACGTGACGAACGCATGTCAGAAACACGGCGGCTTCTACCTCGGCTCGATCGGTGGGCCGGCTGCTATCTTGGCGCAGAACAACATCAAGTCCATCGAGTGCGTCGAATATCCCGAATTAGGTATGGAGGCCATCTGGAAGATCGAAGTGGAGAACTTCCCGGCTTTCATCCTGGTCGATGACAAAGGCAATGATTTCTTCAAACAGTTGAAACCTTGTGAAGGTTGCACCATTTTGTAATTGACGAATGGACGATTGACGATTGCACGATTGATTGTTTCATTGAAAGGATTGTCCGATTTAAATCAATCAATAAAAACAATCGTCTAATAAATCGTTAAATCGTAAATCGTTAAATCGTAAATCTTAATGTCCAATAAACGACGCAAATATCGGTTAGCGATGCTGGATGACACCACGCTGCGCGAAGTGTTTCACTTCCGCGTCAGTATGTTAGGTGCCATCAGCATCATGACGGTCGCTTTCCTCTTGTTGGTAGGACTCCTGTCCGCCCTCATCGTCTATACCCCGATCCGTAATATCTTACCCGGTTACAGCGCCAGCCTGCGCCAACAGTTGATCGAAGAGTCGGCACGTGTGGACTCGTTACAAGGCAGTCTGAGTGTGCAACGACAGTACTTGGAAGATATCAAACGGATGGTGGCAGGCGAACTGGAGACGGATAGCGTGCAGAGTCTGGATAGCTTGCAACGCGTGGAGCGTGCACAGATCGTGATGACGCAGTCCAGCGAAGTGACGGAGGCTTTCTTGGCGCAGTATGAGCAGAAAGAGCGGGACCGTCTTACGCTTTTCGATAACACCGCCGCACGCACCCTCCGACGTTTGCAACGTCCCGTTCGAGGTGTGATCGTCTCTTCCGCTAACCCCGATCAACGGCAGTATGCGGTGACGGTAAAGACAGCGAAGAACGAACCCGTACTGGCTACGACACGAGGAACGATCGTGACGATAGAACGAATGATCGATAACACCTTCGCCATCACTTTGCAGCACGGTTCGTTCGTGACGGTCTATCGCCATGTGACGCAGTCGTTCAAGGCACAAGGTGCAACAGTCGAGGCAGGTGAGTCTCTCGGACAGATGAACGGACAGACTCCCCTCACTATCGAACTATGGGACGCAGGGCAGTTCGTGAACCCCGAAGAAGTGATCGTATGGTGAAAAATCTTTGTATATTAGGTTCGACGGGGTCGATCGGAACGCAGACGCTGGATATCGTGCGGGCGTACCCCGAGCGCTATAGCGTCTATGCTATCTGTGCGAACCGCAGTGTGGACAAACTGGTGGAACAGGCGCTGGAGTTTCATCCCGAAGTGGTCTGCATCGCCGATGAGAGTCTGTATGAGGAATTGAAAGAAAAACTTTCAACTTTCAACTTGCAACTTGCAACTCCAAAGGTATGGGCCGGTGCAGACGCGATCGCGGAGCTGGTCACCATGCCGTCTATCGACATCGTCGTAGCTTCCATGGTGGGGTACGCCGGACTGCGTCCTACTATCGAAGCCATCAAAGCCGGTAAGACCATCGCCCTTGCCAACAAAGAGACACTCGTCGTAGCCGGAGAGATCATCTGCGAATTGGCACAACAGTACCATACGCCGATCTTACCGGTGGATAGCGAACACAGTGCGATCTTCCAATCCCTCGTCGGCGAAGACCGTAGTGAGATAGAGAAGATCCTGCTTACTGCCAGCGGAGGTCCGTTCCGTACGTTCACACTTGATCAGATGTGCTCTGTCACGGCTGCCGATGCCCTCAAGCATCCTAACTGGGAGATGGGAGCCAAGATCACCATCGACTCCGCTTCGATGATGAATAAAGGCTTCGAAGTGATGGAAGCCAAATGGCTCTTTGGGGTACCGGTGGAGAAGATACAAGTACTCGTTCATCCGCAGTCTATCGTCCATTCGGCCGTACAGTTCACCGACGGCGCCATCAAAGCGCAACTCGGAGCACCCGACATGCATCTGCCGATCCAGTACGCCCTTTCTTTCCCCGAACGACTCGCATCGGACTTCCCTCGTGCCGACCTGTTTGCACTCAAGAACCTGACGTTCGAACAACCCGACTTGGTACGCTTCCCCAACTTGGCACTTGCCTACGAAGCGATGCACCGGGGAGGAAACATCCCTTGCGTCCTCAATGCCGCCAACGAAGTGGTGAACCTCGCCTTCCGGCAAGGACGTTGCGGCTTCCTGCAGATGTCTGACATCATCGCCGAAACGATGAACCAAGCGGACTTCATCCCCAAACCTACCTACGAAGATTACGTAGCTACCGACACTGCGGCACGCCGGATAGCCGAAAAAATGGTAAATGGTAAATGACCAAATAGTAAATGACTTTATGATACAAGCAATACAGTTAATATGCGCATTAGCCTTTCTCGTGTTGATTCACGAGTTGGGACACTTTACATTCGCCAAGATCTTCCATGTGCGTGTGGAGAAGTTCTATCTCTTCTTCAACCCTTGGTTCTCTATCATCAAGATGAAGAAATTCGATGGTAAATGGCATTTTAAGTTCTTTACCAGGAATCAGGGAGAGGAAGATGAATGGGCGCAACATCCGGAAAATACGGAGTGGGGACTTGGTTGGCTTCCTCTTGGCGGTTACTGCGCCATCGGAGGTATGGTCGATGAGACGCACAAGACGGAAGACCTGGCGCCCGAACCGCAAGCTTGGGAGTTTCGTTCCAAACCGGCTTGGCAACGCATGTTCATCATCTTAGGCGGTATCCTCGTTAACTTCATCGGTGCCCTCGTCATCTTCTCCATGCTTCTTTGGCACTGGGGACAGGACACCTTACCGCTGCGGAATGTGACGACCGGCCTGTGCTATTCGCAGATTCTGTTGGATGAAGGATTTGAGCAACAGGATAAGATCCTCTTTATCAACGGCAAAGAACCAGAAGACCTGGGCGAAGTGATTGAAGCCATCCTTATCGAAGGTAAGCAGAATGTCGTCGTGCTGCGTGGTACGGACACCGTACAACTGATGATGTCGGAGGACTTAGGTACCCGTTACCTGGCGGAGCAGAACGCGTTCGACAAAGCGGAACGGGATAAGAAACGGGCGAATAAAGACTATACCAAGCGACGTATGACCTTGGTGTCCGAATGGATCCCGTGTGTCATCGATACCGTCTTCCCGAATGAAGCGGGCGCTCTGGCAGGCTTGCGCAAAGGAGACAGCATCGTCACGGTGAACGATATCCCTACGCCTTGTCTGACCTTGCTGAATCGGGAGATGAGGCATCATACGGACGACACGATAACCATTGCTTATTACCGTGCCGGAGAATACTGCACCGTACAGGCTGTCGCGACAAAGGGTTCGCTGGGTTTTGCTGCTAAATGGGATTTCAAAGTGAAGCACCGGGACTATACTTTCTTGGAATCCATCCCTGCCGGTATCGAGTACGGATGGGGTATCTTGACGATGTATGTCAAGCAATTCCGTCTGGTGTTCACCAAAGAAGGCGCACAATCGTTAGGCGGTTTTGGTGCGATCGGTTCGATGTTCCCCTCCACTTGGAGTTGGCAATCGTTCTGGCATATGACCGCTTTCCTCAGTATCATCCTTGCCTTCATGAACTTCCTGCCCATACCGGCTTTGGACGGCGGATACATCCTCTTCCTGCTGGTAGAGATGATCACCCGTCGCAAACCGAGCGATAAGTTCTTGGAGAAAGCCAACGAGATCGGTTTCTGGCTCTTGCTTCTCCTCCTTATCCTGGCGAACGGTAACGATTTATTAAAGCTGTTTTTCTGATTATGAGACGTTTTGTCTGTTATTTACTCACGGTGTTTCCACTAATGGCATGGACAAAGAATCCTACCGTCAGCGGTTATGTCGTGGATATTCAAACAGGCGAACGACTGATAGGTGCTACCGTCTTGGACTTACAATCAGGAGTCGGGGTAACGACGAATGTAAATGGTTTCTATTCATTGACGATTCCGGCAGATACGGTACAACTGCGAGCCAGTTATGTGGGATACGAAGCGGTATCTTCATCTATGTTTGTGCTTAAGACCGATACCTTGGTGGAGATGGCATTAACCTCATCGAATGTGTTGGAAGAGTTGACGGTGGAAGGAACATACTCGGTATTCGGTACGCAGTCCGTTCAGATGTCTGCGGTAGAGATACCTATATCGCAGATCAAAGGAATACCCGCTATCGGCGGTGAGGTGGATATCCTAAAAGTAATCCAACTATTACCGGGCGTGCAGTCGGGCTCGGAAGGCTCTGCCGGATTATACGTCCGAGGCGGCGGACCGGATGAGAACCTGATCATGTTAGACGGGGTGCCCCTCTATTCGGTCAATCATATGTTAGGTTTCTTTTCTGTCTTCAATGCGGACGCTGTCAAGAATGTGACCCTATATGAAGGTAATTTCCCGGCACGGTACGGCGGTAGGTTGTCTTCTATCATTGATGTGAGACAGAAAGATGGTGATGCGTATAGTTATCATGGCAACCTGACGGTCGGATTAATTGCAACCAAGTTCAGTCTTGAAGGACCCATATATTGGACAAAAGAAGATTGGAGAAAGTACCGGAATAAAGAAACGGTGAAAGCTCAGACGACGTTTAATATTTCCGCTCGACGAACCTTATACGACCTTTTTATGGCACCTATCGCTGCGGTGGTAACTCGTTATGAAACGAATGGAGAGGAAACGGCTACAGGAGGATATTATTTCTATGATGTCAATGCCAAATTGACCCATACTTTCTCTGAGAACGATAAGTTAAGCGGTTCGTTCTATATGGGGGATGATGTCGTTTACGCGCGCATGCGTGACCGATCTACCTCTGAAGAGGATGCTTATTCCGGTTATACGAAAATGCGCTATAATTGGGGCAATCTTTTTGCGGCGCTTAACTATGAGCATCGCTTCAACGGTCGCTTGTATAGTACGTCTCAAGTGAGCTATACGCGTTATAAGTATAAACTATCTGCAGGCATGGAGGAAGAGTCCAAAAAGACGAACGATAGGATGGAAGTACGTATGAGCTATGACTCTTATATCATGGATCTGATGGCGCAGATGAACTTCGAATGGTGCCCGAATACGCGTCATATAGTGCATTTCGGAGGCAATTACACCTATCATATGTTTCGTCCTCAAGTAGGACGTCTGGATGCAACATGGCCTGCCGATAGTGGGACGGTTGCTAATGTGGATACCACTTTCTCTATAGGCGGTACCAATCATACGCACGAAGCTAATATCTATATAGAAGATACATACGCACCGTGTTCGTGGTTTAAGATGAATATTGGATTGCATGCCGGTTTGTATCATACTGACGGACGAACCTATCCTTCTATAGAACCGCGCGTCGGGTTGCGCTTCCTGCCGCATAAGGATGTGGCAATCAAACTGAGTTATGCGTATATGTCCCAATATGTACACATGCTGTCCAATACGTCCGTCTCATTGCCTACCGACTTATGGGTACCGGTCACATCTAATATCCCTCCGATGCGTTCGATGCAGGTGGCTGCGGGGGTGACGTATAATGTGCTTAACCAAGTAGAACTTTCCGTAGAAGGTTACTACAAACGCTCACTGAACTTGCTGGAGTACAAAGACGGTGCGTCCTATATGAATGGTAAAAATTGGGAGGGTCAGGTGTGTGTAGGAGATGGGTGGAGTTACGGCGTTCAATTCCTTGCGCAGCGCAAGATAGGACCCGTAACGGGATGGATTGGCTATACATGGAGCCGTACAATGCGACAGTTTGACAAACCCGGGCAGGAGATTAACTTCGGCAAACCTTTTCACGCCAAGTATGATCGTGAGCATGACCTGAGTATTACGCTGCAGTACCAGATAAATAAGAAATGGGAGATAGCTTCCACTTTCGTCTATGGAACCGGTACGCGCGGAACGCTCGGACTACAGAAATATGAAGATCGTTATTCTTATTACCAAGGAATAGGAACGACAAGTACAACGTCATTAGTTTACGCAATAGAGGAACGTAATAACTACAAGATGCCGGACTATCATCGTTTGGACTTGGGCGCAACCTGTCATCTTCCGGATAAGAAGCATGCGGGTTGGGAGCATATCGTGAATATGTCGGTCTATAACGTCTATTGTAATTTTAATCCGTTTCTGGTCTATCCGCAAGGGAGCAGATTGTATAAACTAAGTCTGTTTCCTGTATTGCCCAGTGTCAGTTATACCTTTAAATTCTGAACGCAATGAAAAGATGTCTATACATGTTATTGACTATCGCAGTCCTTACTTCTTGTGAGCAGGAGATACCGTATAATGGGGAATACCAAGACCCGAAACTGGTGTTGCAATTAAGGGAGGAATTACAGGAAGGGCAATGTTATGTAGGATGTTTTATATCTCGTTCTGCTTTTTTCTTGGATAAGTTATCTGGTCCTGCGGAATTGCGTATAAACGACGCCTCCGTAACTATGCAACGCAATGAGGATGAACCGATAGCGTTACAAAGAGTGGGGGATGGGGAGTATGGGTTTACAAATGCGCAACCGTTTTTTCAGGTCGGCGATGTTATCCGTTTTCGTGCTTCGTGTTCCGGTTATCCGGATATAGAGGCTTGCGATACTATTGTGCCGCGACCGGAAGTGGACCTTGTCGCATACACGTATGATTCTATAAAGAATGTATTTCACGTACGCGTGCGTTTTGGCGATAATACTGGATACGAAGGTTTCTTAGGATGCAAAGGATATGTTTATATCAAATACAAAAATGCTCCTTATGGAACCGCTAAAAAGTATGATTCTCGTCAAATCCGGAGTAAGGATGCTATCTTTTCAGGAGTAGGAAATGCGTTTTCTACGGAAAGAGGATATAATGCGCCAAGAGAATTGTTTTGTAAAACGAAAGATGCCAGCAATAGAGAAGTAGAGTTTGAAATACCTGTCGGGTTAAGTCTGTCCAACGCAAATGTAATGGTAGTAGATGAACGTGTAGGGATTACCTTTACTACACATAGCCAACATTCTTATCGATATTGGAAATCGCTATACAACTATAAACATATACAAGGATCGGAAGATGTAGATATGAGCACAGCCATTTCAGGTATGTTTGGCTCAGAGGAAAGCGTGCAACTGTATAGTAATGTAGAAAACGGGTATGGTATTTTATCGGCAGCTTCATATAAATTTGTAAGTGTAATTTTTGAATTAGAGGATAATCAATGAATTATTTTGTCCATGAATCGTCCTACGTGGACGAAGGTTGTCAAATAGGTGCGGGCACGAAGATCTGGCATTTTAGCCATGTTATGTCAGGTTGCATCATCGGTGAGAAATGCAATATCGGTCAGAACGTGGTGATATCGCCCGATGTGGTACTCGGCCGTAATTGCAAGATCCAGAACAACGTATCCGTCTATACCGGCGTGCGTTGCGAGGACGATGTGTTTCTGGGTCCCTCGATGGTCTTCACCAACGTCATCAACCCTCGCGCAGCGGTTAGTCGCAAAGATGAATACAAACAGACCATCCTCAAACGCGGTGCTTCTGTCGGAGCGAATGCCACCATCGTGTGCGGTCACACCTTAGGCGAGTACTGCATGATCGGTGCCGGTTCGGTAGTAACCAAAGATGTGCCTGCCTATGCCCTGATGGTCGGTAACCCTGCCCGCCAAATAGGATGGGTCAACGCCCATGGCGACAAATGTGCCAGCCTCGAAGAAGCCCAAAAATCATAAATCATAAATTTGAAGTAATCGTTTTAGTTTACTAAATAAGAAATCATAAATGATACAGAGAGTTCAAACCCTTTATTTGTTGGCAGTAGTGGCATTGGGAATCACCTTATGCTTCATGCCGGTTCTTGAGTTTTATACCCCGGAGAACGCAGAAGTGTTGCGTATCTGGCAACTTGGTGCATTAGGTCTGACGGAGACCACTGTCACGGACTTGGCACCTGTGACCCTGCAAGGTCTTTGGGGCCTTACCGTAGCAACAGCTCTGATCCCCTTGTTGGCACTGGTGGATATCTTTCTCTTTAAGAAACGTATCCTGCAAGCACGCTTGAATATCTTCTCCGTCATGCTTTGTTTTGGTTACTACGGTGTGTTGGCTATCTATGTTTGGTTGGCCAAAGAGGCTATCGGCATCGAGTGGCGTATCCTGCCTTGGTCGTCCATCCCTGCCGTATGTCTGGTACTGACCTTCATGGCTACCCGTCGTATTCTCAAAGATGAAGCCCTCGTGCGTGCCGCAGACCGCATCCGTTAAATCGTCCAATCGTCAATCGTCCAATCGTCAATCATTTTTATGCTTTTATTACAAGACATAACTACTTTGGCTGCCGATGCGCAGACGAAGATGTTGCCGCCTGACTCGGTGCGTGCCGGTGCGCGGCAGATGATCGAGCATGCCAAATCCGATCCGCAAGGGTTCTGGAGTGTGGTAGGCGACACCGTACTGCATTTTGGTATCAAAGTGCTGATCGCCTTCGTTATCTACCTCATCGGTATCTGGCTTATCCGTATCGTGAAGAAAGGCTTGAAGCGTGTCTTTGACCGCAAGCAGACCGAACCTACTATCGCTTCGTTCATCACGTCTTTCGTATCCATCTCGATGACCGTCCTGCTCATCGTGGTAACGGTCAGCACCTTAGGCGTTAACACCACCTCCTTAGCCGCTCTGCTGGCAGCCGGAGGGATGGCGGTAGGTATGGCGCTGTCCGGTACGCTGCAGAACTTCGCAGGCGGACTCATGATCCTGGCGTTCAAACCCTTCAAAGCCGGTGATTTCATCGAAGCGCAGGGACATATGGGCAAAGTGATCGAAGTCAATATCACCGCTACGAAGATCCTTACCACCGATAACCGCGTCGTCATCTTACCCAACGGTGTCCTCTCTAACGGAACCATCAATAACTACAGCGGACGTCCTATGCGAAGGGTAGAGTGGAACGTCAGCGTGTCGTACGGGGTGGACTCGGCGGCATGCAAACAAGCCATCCTGGATATCGTTAACAGTGACGAACGCGTACTCAAAGCGGATACCAATATGAAGGCGTTGTACAAACAACTCAACATCTCCGCCTACCAACTCAACACGGTCAACTATCGCATGGAAGCCATTCCGGCACCGTTTGTGGGACTGAAGAGCCTGAACAGCAACGACATTACATTTGTGGTGCGTGCATGGGTGAAAGCGGATGATTACTGGGATGTCTTCTTTGATCTGCAGGAGCGGTTCTATACTGAACTACCGCCGCAAGGCTTTACATTTGCTTATCCGCACATTGAGATAGTGCATTGACAAGCATACCGCAGGCGGCAAGGATATCTTCGCCTCGGGAACGACGAATGGTCGTGGTGATGCCGTTATCGGTCAGATAATCGCGGAACCACGCCATTTGTTTTTCGTCTGAGGAAGGAAAATGTCTTTCAACTTTCGACTTTTGACTTTCGACTTCTTCTACGCCTTCGTGAAAACGAATCAGGTTAATGCGGCAGTTAAGTTCCTTCAGCAGGCGCAATAACTCTTTCGCATGACGGATCGTATCGTTCTGACCTGCCCAACAGATATATTCGAAACTGACGCGTCGTTGATGCGACCAATCGTATTGCTTGAGCAACGCTACGACATCCGTGATGGACAGCATCTTCTCTGCCGGCATGATTTCTTTACGCTCTGCAGCAAAGGGATTATGCATCGATACCGCCAGATGGCACTCGCTCTCGTCTAAGAACCGCTTCATGGCAGGGATACCAACCGTCGATACCGTGATACGTTTCGGTGACCAGGCGCACCCGTACGGAGCGGTCATGATCTCCAAGGAACGCAAGACATTGTCGATATTATCCATCGGTTCCCCTTCGCCCATGAAGACGATATTGGTCAAATCATCAAAGTAGAAAATCTGATTCAGGATGTCCGCAGCCGACAGATGACCATGAAAACCAAGCGTTCCCGTCATGCAGAACTTACAGCCCATCTTACAGCCCGCCTGCGTGGATACGCAGAGGGTAGCGCGATCCTCTTCCGGGATATAAACCGACTCAATGAATTGTTCGCCTACCGCAAACAAATACTTCCGTGTCCCGTCTTCACTGACCGCTTCCCGAACCGGTGCATGACGACCGATGGTATAGTTGGCTTTTAATGCTTCCCGTCCTTTCAGACTGATATTGCTCATCGCATCGAACGTACTGACCCGACGCACATAGAGCCACTCTGCCAATTGTTTACCGGCGAACTTCTGCAAACCGACGGACAACGCCACTTGCTGCAATTCTTCTAATGTTTTTCCTAACAGAACCTCCATCACAGTAACTTGCTCAACTGCTCGTAGTACTTCGGCGAAACGGGTACGGACTTGCTGTTGGCTACATCCAACTCCGCCTGAATAAATCCTTCTTTATCCTTGCGCAGCACCTTCACGTGACGCGGATTGACAAAGTACGAACGCTGACAACGGATGATACCGTGTTTCTCCATCAGCTCTTCAATGCGCCGCATCGACTGACGCAGTGAGTACTCTTTGAGTTTATCTCCCTCCAGATAATGAATGGATATATAGTTCTCTTGCGCTTCCACAAACAGGATGACATTATTGGCGATGACTAACTTCAACCTACCCGTCGTATCGGTGAAACGCACAAGGTCTTCTTCGCCTACTTCCACTTCGTCCGGACGGATATATGCCATCAGCAGACCGAAGAGGAGGTAAGGATATACCAACACCGCCAACGAGATCTGCATGCACTCGCCTAAAGCCGGAAAATAACCGTATCCCTTCCATGCCAATGCCATATAAAGGGCCGCAAAGGCAGAGAAGACAATCACTTCGCTCAGGGACCAAAGGATATATTGCCACCAACTCATCCTCAGATGCGAACGAACCGCTGTCATCGGGATACGGGATGCACAGAGCACGCCGATTAAGATACAGGTCACCATCAGCGCATTAAAAACCGCTCGATCTTGACCTCCGTCGAAGAACGTCATCATCCAATGACTCTTATACGTCAGTATAAATCCAAGGTAAAAAAACGGAATACCTATCACATGTACCAATAAGGTGGGTACGGATAGCAGAGAGGAAGGAATTTTAGCCATAATTTAGTCTCATTTGATAAGGTGACGAAATACGAAATAACCGATTTTCGTCCCTATATAGCCATTTTAGTCACCATTTTGACCTATTTAGTCACTTTTTTTAGTCACTCATCACAATTAGTTGTACAGCTCGTCAAATAGCAGTAATTTTGCACCGTCAAACGAAATAAATTGTATAACCAATTAAACTTTTAAACATATGAAAACTGCAAAACGAATCGGATTTGACCTCTTGGTCGCATTGTATTGCTTACAGTTGCCGGCTGTAATCGCCTATTTGGTATATAATCTATAAACTTTCAACTTTCAACTTTCAACTAGTATGAACAACATCATTATCATTCGTCCTGAACTGGTGCTGCAGTATGATTGGAAAGCAGTTGCCGCCAACCCTACAGGTGTTCATCGTCCTCAAGTGGATCTTGTTGCTTTCAAAGCACTCTATATTAATAAAATCGCACAGGCGCGCGCAAATGGTTTGGAACCCGTGCTGGTCAGTCTTCCGATCATGGATGAGAACCGCTATTTCGCCTATGTCACACGGGGCATGTCAACGCACGAGCGTATCAACGTCCTGTCGTGGTTAGGCGGCGAAACGGAGCGCCTGCGTAACATCTATGAGATGTACAACTTGGCGCTGTTCCGTTTGGCAGCCTTGCAATGTGTGCATATCGTCGATATCACAAGTCCGATGCTCAAGCATGAACAATACCTGTCCTTACTTGAACTGGACGGTGTGACGCTTTCTCCCGCCGGAGAAGCTCTCGTTAACGACGCATGTTCTTCTTTGCGTTCTCACGCGCCATTTGTTGTTGCTCACGCTGCATTTGTTCCAAACGCTGCATGAACTTGGACTGAGGTTTCCCTGCCCGTTTCTTCTTGTTCGCCTCGATCTCCGCTAACATCTTCTTGTCGTCCAACGTCCAACGGAAGATCATGGTTTGGAAGATCGTGATGAACAACGAAACGAGGTAGTAGAAACTCAAACCGGCTGCGTAGTCGTTGAAGATGAATAGGAACATGAGCGGCATGGCATACATCATGTATTTCATGAATTTCATGCTCGGATCCGTATTCTGCGACTGCATCGTGATATAGGTATAAACGATGTTACAGATGGTCATCAGCAAACAGAAGAGGGACAGGTGGTCTCCTAACAACGGGATGTTCGTTCCCCAATGGAAGACAGCGTCATAGGTGGACAGGTCATCTGCCCAGAAGAGCGACTTGCCTCGTAACTCGATAGCGGTAGGTAAGAACCAGAACATCGCCATCAATACCGGGAATTGGAAGAGCATCGGTAAGCAACCCGACATAGGACTTACACCCGCCTGACGGTATAACTGCATCGTAGCTGCCTGACGCTCCTGCATCTTCTCTGCCGGATATTTGGCATTGATCTCATCGATCTGCGGTTTTAATGCACGCATCTTCGCGCTCGACTTATACGACACGAAGACAAACGGAAGGATGATCAGTTTGATCACCAGGGTCATCAACACGATGATCCATCCGATATGCAAACCCCAACCGGAGAAGAGATCGAACATCGGAATCACCAACGCGGTATTGATCCAACTGACGATTTTCCATCCCAGCGGAACGAGTTTCTTCAGATATAACTTTTCTTCTTTCTCTTTACCGTTGTCGTAAGCCTTGAGCGTGTTGTAGTGGTTCGGACCTAAGTAATAACGGAAACCTATCGAAGCATCACTTGTCGGATCGAAAGGAACCAAAGTGGCAGTCTCGTATTTCTTTATATAACCCGACTGACGTTGTTGTGGGATAGAGTGGAAATAGGACTCACGGAACGCATCATCGGCAATCAAAACCGTCGAGAAGAATTGATCCTTGTATCCGATCCATTTGACACCGGTACTCTCCTGCTCCCGATCTTCTTTGCTTTCGCTTAACTTCTCCATCTCACCGCCTACCAACATGTATTGCAGTTGGGCATAACGCTCTTCGAACTTACGTCCCTGCTCTTGCTGCGGGATCAACTGTATCCAATCCAAACGGATAGAGGATACGTTAGGTGCGATATGCGCCTGCATGTTATGCGGTGCCACCTCAAAACGCAGCATGTAGTCTTCAGACAAAGTATAGACGAAATCGATCCATGCTTCCGGATCAGAAGTCGGCATGCGCAAAACAGCCGTGTTCGCTGAGTCGGTAGGTACCGGTTCGAAATAGAGCTTCGCCGTGTGCAGCGTACCGTTCTCGGCGGTCTGTAACGAGAAACTCATCGATGACTCACTGCCGAAGAACAGGCACAAGGGATTCACCGTGTCCCCGGCTGCTTTGTACTCCAATAACTCAGCACGCTCGATGGTTCCGCCTAAGGTGGATAAGGTCACCCGAAGGTGCTCGTTCTCCAAGCTCACCATCTTCTCTTCACCCGTCAAAGCCGGTGTGAAGACACCCATCTCAGCAGGTTTGCTTACTACCGGTTTCTCCGGTGCGGACGCAACGACCTGCTCCGGTTGTTGCGCTTGTTCTACAGGTAGAATCAACTCCTGTTTCGGTTGTTGTGCAGACTCCTTCGGTGCTTTCTTACTACCGAACATCGTGAAGCCCACAACGATTACGGCAATCAATAGAAAGCCGATCCATGTGTTTTTATCCATATATCTAAATCTTTAAACTTTCAACCTTAAACTTTCAACTTTCAACTTTATTATCTCTTTTTCTTCAAATTTCCAAACATAACGCCTACGTACAAACGGGGACCGTTCGGCGTCTCAAAACTGCTCCATTTGAGGTTCTTTCCCAAATGGGCAATACCATCATTCGGAATACGGAACGACAGCATATAGTCGATGCGAATAAGTAGCGCCATGTGATTTCCCAACCCGATCTCAAGTCCCACATACGGGTCTAACAGGAAAATAGGCGTTTTGACGTACGATGAGTTGTAAATGGTGGAATCAGCACCTCCTGCAGACACAGGTACGTACTCCGTTTCGGGTACATACAGGCGTTTCATCGAACCGCCTCCGATGGTCATACCGATCAACGGACGCACGTTACCCCAGTTGCCGTAGTAATCGCAGAACACACCTCCCCAAGCGGTGCGAACATTCGAACCGGTGCTCATCAAAGGCATCGTGCTCACGAATCCTTCAGCTCCCAAGTGAATATGATCAATCAGATGAACACGCAGCGCACCACCCAGACCGTATTCGAAACCGGATTTAGGCAAACCTTTTACATAAGATTTACTACCCAAACCTTCATTACTGAATACTTTCTCCGGCGTATCAGAAAACAGATAGCCGCCGTGCAGCATCATACCTCCGGAGAAACCCGTATAGACGGGACGGGAAGAACCGGAACTTTTTTCTTTGACAGGACGGTCCTCGGCCTCCTGCTCTTGAGCCATCAGACCCAAGGGCAGAAGAACCAAAGCCATCATGATTAAATGTTTTCTCATTCTTGTTCAATGATGTCAAAAGCGACATCCATCATGTTGGTAAATGAATTCTGACGTTGTTCAGCCGTAGTAGCCTCACCGGTCAGGATATGATCGCTTACGGTGCAGATAACAAGCGCTCTCTTGCCTGCACGAGCTGCGTTCATATATAACGATGGAGCTTCCATTTCGTCCGCCAATACACCCATCTTCGTCCAGTTTTTCTTGCGCTCGTCTTCGCAGTAGAAGATATCGGCGGAGAAGACGTTACCTACGTGGTATTTGTATCCGCGTTTCTCGGCTGCATCAACGGCCTTACGACACAGATCGAAGTTGGCAATCGGACAGTAATGACCCGGCAGGTTGTACTGCTGATCCCAGTTGCTGTCGGTACAACTGCCTTGCGCAATAACCAGGTCACCCAGGTTAACATACATCTGACGCGCACCGCACGAACCCACACGAATGATCGTATCTACGTCGTAGAAATTGAATAACTCATAGGTGTAGATACCGATAGACGGAATACCCATACCGTGACCCATTACCGTCACTTTCTTGCCTTTGTAGGTACCGGTGTAAGCTAACATACCTCGTACGTTATTCACCTGAACAGGGTTCTCCAAAAAACGTTCAGCCATCAACTTGGCACGTAACGGGTCACCTGCCATAATCATCGTCTTTGCAATTTCTCCATACTGCGCACCAATATGCGGAGTAGGACATTGTTCTTTACTCATAATGTGTTTTTTTAAAGGTTAATATATTTTTTCAATTATCAATTATCAATTATCCATTAAATTTGTACCATTCTATGGCACGAGCAAGGTCTTCCGGCGTGTCGATACCGATCGTCGGCGTCTCTGTCACGCCTACCCGAATCGTATAACCGTTCTCCAGCCAACGCAACTGTTCCAAGCGTTCTGCTATCTCCAACGGACTCTGCGGCAGGCGGGTGATCTTCTTCAGAACGTCCGCACGGTAGGCGTAGATACCGATATGCCGATAATGACTGCCGTCCGCACATGCCACCACCTTACGGGTAAACATCCTCGCTACGCCCGTCGCCTTGTCCCAATTGACCTTCGGCGTGTTCACGTTCTCCAGGTCCGTCTGACTGTCCTTGTCGGTGAACGGTCGAACCAAGGTGGCAATATCCGTACCCGGTTTGTCAAAACACTTCATCAGCGCCTCTATCTGCTCCGGTTGAATGAACGGCTCATCCCCTTGGATATTAATAACCACGGTGTCCGTGTCGTTCTGCTCCCGCCAAGAAGTGGTGGTAATCGCTTCGTAGGCTTCCAGGCAACGGTCCGTACCGCATTTATGATCCGCACGCGTCATGACAACTTTACCGCCAAAAGACTCCACCGCATCATAGATGCGTTCGTCATCGGTGGCAACAACCACCGTGTCCAAAGCCTTACTGGCTTGCTCATAGACCCTGCGGATAACCGTCTTACCGCAGATCTCTGCTAACGGCTTGCCCGGAAAACGGGTGGACGCATACCGCGCCGGTATAATTCCTATAAATTTCATATCTCTTAACTTTCAACTTTCAACTTCTCTCAAAATTTGACTTTGTCAAATAATCGTGCCCTTTAGGGCTAAGAACTTTCAACTCTCCACTCTCAACTTTCGATAAGAGCGTTATTGCGCCTCCTATCGAACGTACATTCGTAATGGTGATATATCTCCTTCCGGTCTTCAATCCTTTCTTGTCTTTCTCTTCGTGAAGCGAACAGCGTTCCGGTCGCGTGACGGCATATTGCACAAAATTACCAAATGCCTCGCTCTGCCAATACGCGTCTTTATGTTGCACAAAATACATCGTCAGATGTTCACCTTTCAGTAGCACTTTCTCGATACCCAACTTGCAACACAACCACCTCAACCGTACTACTTCCAACAACTCGTTTGCCGGTTCCGGTAACACCCCGAAGCGGTCAATAAGCCGTTTGCGAAAATCCAATAACTGTTCTTCGCTGCGCAGGCTGTCCAACTCCCTATACAACGTGATACGCTCCGATATGTTCTCGATATAATCGGTCGGAAAACAAACCGGCAAATCCGTCTCTAACTGCGAATCCTGACACCAAAGGTGGCTTTCTTCTGAATTCTTAATTCTTAATTCTGAATTCTCTATCCCTTCTTCCTCGCGTAACTCCTCCACCGCTTCGTTCAAGATCCGTTGGTACGTCTCGTATCCCAAATCAGCAATAAAGCCACTTTGCTCGGACCCCAACATGTTTCCGGCTCCTCGGATATCCAAGTCCTGCATCGCCAGATTAAATCCTGCCCCTAACTCGGCAAACGTACTCAAGGCTTCCAAACGCCGTCTTGCATCTTCGGTCAACAACTCTTTCTCCGGCGCGATCAAATAACAATACGCCTTGCGGTTACTTCGTCCTACGCGTCCTCTCAACTGGTGCAAGTCCGCCAGACCGTACTTGTCCGCACTGAAGATGAGTATCGTGTTCACGTTCGGTATATCCACACCTGACTCGATGATGGTCGTCGAAAGCAATATATCGTAATCATAATTGATGAACGCCTCCAGCCGCTCTTCCATCTCTTCTGCCGGCAACTGTCCGTGTGCGGTTACGATACGTGCCTCAGGTACTAACTTCCGGATCCGTTTCTCGATACGCGGTAACATCTCAATGCGGTTATTGACGATGAACACCTGTCCGTTCCGCTCCATCTCCATCTCGATCGCCTCTTTGATGATATCCTCATCATCGATGGTGATCAACTCCGTCTGAACGGGGTACCGGTTCGGGGGTGGAGTAGTCATGATACTCAGATCCCGTGCACCTAACAACGAGAACTGCAACGTTCTCGGTATCGGCGTTGCTGTCAAAGTCAGCACATCAACGTTCGTTCGCAGACTCTTCAACTTCTCTTTCGCTGCCACACCGAACTTCTGCTCCTCGTCGATAATCAGCAATCCCAAATCGTGCCACTTCACGCTCTTGCCGATGATCTTATGCGTACCGATCAAAATATCTATCTTTCCCGCTTCCAGGTCCGCCAAGATCTCTTTTATCTGTTTCGGACTCTTCAAACGACTCAGGTACTCAATCCTCACCGGCAGGTTCTTCATTCGTTCCGTGAACGTATTATAGTGTTGCAGCGCCAGGACCGTTGTCGGAACCAATACCGCTACCTGCTTACCGTCAGTCGCAACCTTAAACGCCGCACGCATCGCTACTTCCGTCTTACCGAATCCCACATCGCCGCATATCAACCGGTCCATCGGCATCGGACTCTCCAGATCACGCTTCACATCAGCGGTCGCCTTTGCCTGATCCGGTGTGTCTTCGTATAAAAACGAAGCCTCTAACTCATGCTGCATGTATCCGTCGGGCGAGTAGGCAAAACCTTTCTGCTGCTTTCTGGTTGCATACAACCGAATCAGGTCCCGTGCGATATCCTTCACTTTATCCTTCGTCCGCTCTTTGAGTCGTTCCCAGGCACCCGAACCCAAACGTGCTATCGTCGGTTCCGAACCCTCACGACCCTTGTACTTGCTAATTCGATGCAAGTTATGGATACTCACAAACACATTCGCGCCGTCACGGTAGTTCAACTTAATCATCTCCTGCGGTTTCCCGTTCACGGGCGTCGTTACCAAACCACCGAACTTCGCAATACCATGGTCGCTATGAACCACATAATCGCCGATCTGCAACTGGTTAATCTCCCGTAACGTGATAATCGCCTTGCCTCTTCGTGCGTTCTCGCTACTCATCTGTACGCGGTGGAAACGCTCGAAGATCTGGTGGTCGGTATAGCAACATATCTTCAACTCCCGATCTACAAACCCCTCATGCAACGTCGCATTGATGCCGATGAAACGAATACCTGTAGCGTTAGCGTCCTGTAGGCTCGCAGAGCCGTCCTCTAAACTCTCAAAGATCGCCTTCAAGCGATCCAGCTGTTTCTGCTGTTCCGCCAGAATGTATATCTTGTACCCCTCGTCGATATGCTTTTTCAGATCCTCCGTCAATATATCGAACTGCTTATGGAATACCGGTTGCGGCATCGTGTCGAAGCTCACCTTCGTATATTCCGCAAACGTACTCTTCTCCGCCAACTCGATGGTCTTTCTTTGTCCTAGGTCTCCTAGGGCTCTTAGGATTCCTAGGCCGTCTAGTTTGAATTTGACCATCGTCCAATCATTGCTCACCCACACGAAATCTTCCGTCAGATACTCCGTGATGAATGCATCATTTGCACCATTAAGCACGGAGGATTGCCTGTGGCCATCCGAATCGAGCAAGTCACCATTCGAACCATTCGAAGAACCAACAATTTCCGCGAAATCGATCTTGTTCTTCGACAACTGATCCTCTATATCAAACTCCCTGATACTCTCTATCTCATCTCCGAAGAAGTCCAATCGGTAGGGATTATCGTGACTATAACTGTATATATCCACAATACTTCCTCTTACCGCATACTGCCCGGGTTGGAACACAAAATCCACTCGCTCAAATCCCAAGTCTGATAACTGACTACTGAGTGCTGACTGCTGTATCTCCTGTCCCACTTTCACTTGAAAGCTAACCGCCTTCAACTCCTCTTTCGCCGGTACCGGTTCCGCAATCGCCTCAGGGTAGGTTACTACAATAAGCGGATGTGTAATTCGGTCTGTGCTCTGTGTTCTGTGTTCTGTGTTCCTTTCTAACGCCGTCAGGCATTCCGTCCGCTGTATCACAGCTGCATCATCGATAGTCCGTCTGCGTTTACTGCTCGGAAAAAATAAGACTTCACCCTTCCCTTCAGGGGTGAAGAGCTTTGCTCGATCGGACTGCCAGTGGCCGTCCGTAGAACATCGCGGGGTGAGGCTTCTTAAGTCGCTATACACGTACTGTGCACTTTCTGCGTTGTCAAAGATCACAAATAGAGGTGCTACTTGCGCTAACACCAGCGCGCGTGCAGATGCATGTAACCCGCTCAAAAGGACGTGTCTATCCCCTTTCGCCTTTAACCTTTCGCCGATCACCTTTATCTGCGGATGCTGCCCAAACAGTATTTCCAGATCCTCTATCTGCACGTGCACATTACTGCAAAATAAAATCGGGCGCAAAGGTACGAAAAATTTTGCATATATGCAAGTGTGCACACGTTTTTGTGCAAAAAATAGTGCATTTTCATAATTTTTCGCGTATTCTATATAATTTTTCACATTTATTTGCATATATCAGATTTTTTTGTAATTTTGCAGGCAAAATTGAAAATAACACGATTATGCCTGAGATTAGTTCATTTGCTGAAGTAATTCCTTATTATGTCCATTATCCGGAATGCCATTCCGGTCATCCTTTCCCTAAGTGCGCGCGCCGAAAGACGCGCGTATTTTGTATCTCTTGTATGTCCCTTCCGTCGGATTCAATCCGGCATATCGAACTCAACCATCGATACCTATGCAATCCTTGTAAATTCAAGGCTTGCACAGTACTCGCATTGGGTGATTATAGGGCGGTTATTGCGTGATTATTGCGTGATTCAATACCATTTGTAATGATTGATTAGCAATGAATTTTATCTATGTTTATCTTTGTTTATTTTCTTATTAACTAGCCACTAACACAAAAAAATCCTCAAAAATTTGCATATCTCAAAAAAAAGCAGTACCTTTGCACCCGATTTTGTGCGAAGGGGCATTTGTGAGCCTCGAGCCGTAAACATTTGTAGGTTTATTTATTTGTATTTATGATTAAAATTACTTTTCCGGACAACTCTGTCCGTGAGTATGAGAACGGCGTGACGCCGTTGCAAATCGCTGAGTCCATCAGCACTCGTTTTGCGCAAGACATCCTTTGCGCATCCATCAATGATCAAATCGTAGAACTCAATTTCCCCATCAACGAAGATGCGGCTATCAAGCTCCACAAATGGGAAGACGAAGAGGCCAAACATGCGTTCTGGCATACATCGTCCCACTTGATGGCGGAAGCCCTGCAGGAACTCTATCCGGGCATCCAGTTCGGTATCGGTCCGGCTATCGAGAACGGTTTCTACTATGACGTAATGCCGCCCGAGGGCGTAGTCATCAACGACACCTGCTTCGCAGCCATCGAGAACAAGATGCTTGAGTTGCGCGGAAAGAAAGAGCAACTGGTTAAACGCTCCGTCAGCAAAGCGGACGCCCTCAAAGACTTCGGCGACAAGGGACAGAGTTATAAATGCGAGTTGATCTCCGAACTGGAAGACGGACATATCTCCACCTATACCCAAGGTAACTTCACCGACCTCTGTAAGGGTCCGCACTTGCTCAGTACCGAACCCATCAAAGCGGTCAAAGTGCTCAGTTGCTCGGCGGCTTACTGGCGTGGGGACGAGAAACGCCCGATGATGACACGTATATACGGTATCTCGTTCCCGAAAAAAGCGATGTTGGACGAGTACCTGGCGCTGCTCGAAGAAGCCAAGAAACGGGACCACCGTAAGATCGGTAAAGAACTCGAACTCTTCATGTTCTCCGATATGGTAGGTAAAGGTCTGCCTATCTGGTTACCCAAAGGAACAGCGCTCCGTTTGCGCTTGGAGGACTTCCTCAAGAAGATCCAAAAACGTTACGGCTACGAGCAGGTCATCACTCCCCATATCGGAAGCAAGCAGCTGTATATGACTTCGGGTCACTGGGATCACTACGGCAAGGACTCTTTCCAGCCCATCACCACGCCGGAAGAGGGCGAAGTCTATCTGCTCAAACCGATGAACTGCCCGCACCACTGCGCGATATACAAGAACAGTCCGCGTTCGTACAAAGACCTGCCTTTTCGCTGCGCGGAGTTCGGTACCGTTTATCGCTATGAGCAATCCGGTGAGCTCCACGGCCTCACGCGTGTACGCTCCTTTACTCAAGATGATGCGCATATCTTCTGCCGTCCCGATCAGGTAAAGCAGGAATTCATCCGCGTCATGGAGATCATCAATATCATCTTCAAGGCATTGAACTTCGAGAACTACGAGGCGCAGATCTCGCTTCGCGACCCTAATAATCACGAGAAATATGTCGGTTCAGACGAAGTCTGGGAGCATGCAGAGAACGCAATCCGTGAAGCTTGTCGTGAGATGAACCTGCCGGCACGCGAAGAGACGGGCGAAGCGGCTTTCTATGGACCGAAACTCGACTTCATGGTCAAAGATGCCCTCGGTCGTCGTTGGCAATTAGGTACCATCCAGGTGGACTATAACCTGCCGGAACGCTTCGAACTTGAATACACGGGGGATGACAACCAGAAACACCGTCCGGTGATGATTCACCGTGCGCCGTTCGGTTCGATGGAGCGTTTCGTAGCCGTACTCATCGAGCATACCGCCGGTAAGTTCCCGCTCTGGTTAACGCCCGACCAGGCTGTCGTTCTCCCGATCTCCGAGAAATCGAATGACTATGCTTGGAAAGTCAAAGAGATTCTCGAACAACAAGACGTACGCGTCATCGTAGATGACCGTAACGAGAAACTGGGACGTAAGATTCGTGACAACGAACTAAAACGTATCCCGTACATGTTGATCGTCGGTGAGAAAGAAGCGGAACAAGGACTTGTCTCTGTTCGTCAACAAGGCGCAGAAGAAAAGGGTCAAATGACCATCCAAGAGTTCGCCGACTTCATCAATAACACCGTTAAAGAGCAGATGAGTGCGTATTGATCCGCAGGGCTAAGCGGGTGTCGATCCGATCGACCTCCTAAACTCTGCCAGCACAATCGCTGTCGCAATAGAAACGTTGAGACTTTCGATAACTTCGGGAGCCTCTTCGCTTTTTCCGGACTGCTCGGAAGCACCGTTTTTGGGATAGCTGGGTATCCGAATAGGGTGGGTAATCAACTTCCTTACCTCTTGCGATATCCCGTTCCCTTCATTCCCCATGACGATGATCCCTTCACTCGTTAATTCGTTAATTCGTTCATTCGTTAATACCTCATACATATCCTCCCCTTCCAACAACGTCCCGTAAATCGGTCTGTGCTCTGTGCTCTGTGCTCTGTGCTCTTTCAGCCACTCCGGCAAGTCTACATAGTGGACCCGTACTCTTGCCAATGCTCCCATCGTAGCTTGAACCACCTTCGGGTTATAGCAGTCCGCCGTGTCTTTGGAACAAACGATATCATGCACCCCAAACCAATCGCAAGTCCGTATAATAGTCCCCAGATTCCCCGGATCCTGCACCCCGTCAAGAGCAAGAATTAAATTTGAAATTTGAAATTTGAAATCACAAATGGAGTGTTTTCTAAACACTCCGATCACTCCCTGCGGTGTCCTCAATCCGCTCATCTGCTCAATCTCCGTCGGACTCGCCAAAAGATAATCGGTCTGTGTTCTGTGTTCTGTGTTCTGTGCTCTAAATTCTGTGCTCCGAATAAGATACACCAACTCGAACGCCTTCTCCAATTCACTCACACATTTCTCTCCCTCTGCAACGAACAAACCCAACTCGTCACGGAACTTCTTTTGTTGCAAACTGCGTACCAGTTTGACCTGCGCTTTGCTGATTTTCTCCATAATAATACCGAAATCGGGCACAAAAGTAGTAAAAAATTTTGATATATCAAAATATTTTTGTAATTTTGCACGCCAATTATGTAAACTGAAAGGTAAAAAGTGAAAGATGAAAGGAGAAATAGTATAAAAAGGTCAGGATGGATAGTCCTTTCCATTTTCATTTTACAATTTTCATTTTATTCCTGCAACACCACGAAATTCGTGCCGCAAGACAAGTGCCTTTTGAATAAGGCACGGGTGGACGTTGTGGACGATAAATCCGTTTCGGAATCGAACCTTCGTGGCTATCTTCGTCAGCGCCAGAACACCGAGATACTGGGTTTCTGGAAACTCCAACTGCATATCTACAACACGGCGCCGAAGGACACCACCACCAAGTCCAACAAACGTCTGGCGCGTAATGCGCATAAGATGGGCGAGGCCCCCGTCATCTATGATGAGGAACTAACCTCCATCAGTATGCAGCAACTGCGTCAGCAGATGAATAACATGGGTTATTTCCAAGCCGAAGTGGACACCGTCAAGACGGTTAAGGACCGCAAAGTGAATCTCAAATATGTCGTTACGGCGCACCAACCTTATACCTTACGCCATTACTCCGTCAACCTGCCTTTCCCCGAAGTGCAGGAGATAGCCGAAGACAGTCGGTGCAGAGTGGTGGAGGGCGAACGTTTCTCTACCGCTACGCTCGATGAGGAGCGGGACCGTATCACCACTGTCATGCGCAACCGTGGTTATTTCTACTTCGAGAAATCGATGTTGGAATTCACGGCGGATAGTTCGCTCAACTCGCACGAAGTGGACGTCACCATGCATATAGCGCCTTATGTGGAGCATCTCGACTCCGCTTCCATCGCCCGCCTGCGTACCCGTTATACGATCCGGAACGTGGAGTACAAGTTGGACAAACCCTTCTTGCGTCAGAACGCTCTGCGTCGTGCCTGCCGTATCCGTGCAGGAGAGAAATACGCTGAGTGGCGTGTGGAACGAACCTACGCGCGCATGAACGCTTTAGCACCTGTCAAATATGTGGACATCGCTTTCACGCCCGTCGGGGACTCCTTGCTCGACTGCGCCGTGACGGTGGCTCGGGGACGAATGAACACAATCGCAGCCGAAGTGGAAGGAACCTACAGTGCTGGCGATTGGGGAGTGGCAGCGGGACTGAACTATACGAATAAGAACCTCTTCAAAGGAGCCGAAGTGCTTAACATAGGTGCTCGGGCTTCGTACGAATGGCGGGCTAACGGCGGTCGGGCGATCGAAGCTAAGGCGGAAGCCGGACTGACCTTCCCCTCTAACGTCAAAGTGAATATCGCTTATAACTACCAGCAGCGACCCGACGAGTATACCCGTACCATCGCCAATGCCGGACTCAGTTATTTCGTGCATAAACCCGGTACGCGTTGGACCCATCAGTTCGGACTCGTTGATATCAGTTATATCTATGTCCCTTGGATGTCGGATGCCTTCAAACGGGCTTTCCTCGATCGTTCGAAAGTGCTCCTCGCCAGCTATGAGGACCATTTTATCTTGGATTGGAGTTATACGGCGACATACTCCTCTTTCAACCCTCGTTTCCCGAACCGCTCCTATGTGCAGTTCGCGTTCCGTGGTGAGACTGCCGGTAACGCCTTGTTCGCCTTGTCGAAAGTGGCTAAGTTGTCGCAGAACGATGCCGGACAGTACGCTTTGTGGCGTATCCCCTTTGCCCAGTATGCGAAAGGTGATATTAACTTCACCGTCCACGGCATCTTGTTACCCAAGCATCATCTGGTGGGGCATCTCGGCGTTGGTGTAGCTGTACCGTACCTGAACGCCTCCGTGCTGCCGTTCGAGAAACGCTATTTCGGCGGTGGTGCGAACAGTATTCGTGGTTGGCAGGCACGAACCCTGGGACCGGGAGCCTTCAAAGGAGGCGGTAACGCCATGGTGTATGACTTGCAGGTGGGCGATATCAAACTGGATATGAACCTTGAGTACCGGTACAAAGTGCTCTCGTTCCTCGAACTGGCAGCCTTCTTGGATGCAGGAAACATATGGACCATTCGGGAGTATGAGTCGCAACCGGACGGCGTGTTTAAGTGGGATTCGTTCTACAAACAGATCGCTTGGAGTTACGGTGTGGGTATCCGTTTTGACCTGTCCGTGTTCATCTTCCGTGTGGATTTCGGTGTCAAACTGCATGACCCGAGTCGTATCTGGGAAGGCAAACAGTGGCGTACTGCCGCTAACGGACTTGGATGGAAGAATGACATGACCTTCCATTTCGCGATAGGTTACCCCTTCTAAATCATAAATTTGAAATTTGAAATGCTCAAATCATTTATGATATCAGGCCTCATCGAAGCCGGTTGTGATGAAGCGGGAAGAGGACCGTTGGCAGGCAGCGTCTTTTGTGCAGCGGTCATCTTGGACCCGGCAAGGGTAGAGCAGATCCCTGAGTTCGCATGGCTCAATGACTCCAAGCAGTTGACGGATAAGCAACGTTACGCCTTACGTCCCGTCATCGAACGCGAAGCGGTCAGTTGGGCAGTCGTCGAAGTGAGCGCCAAAGAGATAGACGAACGCAACATCTTGCAATGTTCGATCATAGGCATGCAACGGGCGTTGGACAAACTGAACGTTCGACCCCAACATATTCTGGTGGACGGTAACAAATGGAAACCCTATGTGCCTGAAGGAGAACTGTTGGAGATACCGGCGCACACGGTCGTGCATGGCGATGCCACCTATATGTCGATAGCGGCAGCAAGCGTGCTGGCCAAGACCTATCGGGATGACTACATGCTGAGGCTCCATAACGAATATCCGCAGTACGGTTGGGATTCCAACAAAGGCTACCCGACGGCAGAACATTATGCAGCCCTCAAGCAGTTCGGTCCCACCCCCTACCATCGAATGACGTTCAATTTGAAATTATAAATCACAAATCACAAATAACAAATCATAAATCACAAATAACAATATGTCTTTATTTTATCGTACACAACCGACGGAAGGTCAACAACCTCGTCCCCGTCGTAAGATCGGCTGCTTTGGTGGCTGTCTGATGTTTCTCGCTATCTATTTCATCTCCAGCGCTATCATGGGCTGGATCATGGGCGACCTCTTCTCTTCGTCCACGGTGAAGTTGCAACCCGAGACGGTCTATCGCCTTCAACTCAAAGGTACGCTCGTAGAGCAGGCACAGGAAGAGAATCCCTTTGCGGCCCTCTTCGCTTCGATGTCGCCTTACGGTTCCGTAGAAGATAAAGTGGGTCTGGATCAGATCCTTTCTAACATCCGTCTGGCTAAAAACGATGAACGGGTCCTGGGTATCTGGTTGGATGATGCCCAACTGTCCATGACGCCGGCAGGTGCGAAAGCGATACGTGATGCCTTGGTGGACTTCAAGCGTAGCGGCAAATGGATCGTAGCGTCCGCAACCCATTACGGGCAAAGCAATTACTACGTCGCTTCGGTGGCAGACTGCATCTGTCTCGACCCGACGGGCGAAGTGAGTTGGAACGGTCTGTCGGCACAGAAGATGTATTACACCCGTCTTATGGAGAAGATCGGTATCGAAGCACAGATCCTCAAAGTGGGTTCGTTCAAGTCGGCGGTGGAACCCTATTTCCGCACCTCTATGTCTGAGGCGGACAAAGAGCAGACTACCCATTATCTGAACGGTATTTGGGATGAATACAGATCTGCCGTTTCAGCTTCCCGTCATATCGATCCGGCCCAACTCAATACCTTGGCGGACCGTTATATGGGGCTCCAACCGGCTACGGAACAACAAATCGCCGGACTCGTCGATACGCTCGTCTATGAACAAGACATAGAGAACGTCATCCGACTCTTCGCCGGAACGAAAGATTATCATACCCTCAAGACTTCCCAACTGGCACAAGTCAAACGCAACAAACCGCTTGCGCAAGATAAAGTAGCCGTTCTCTACCTCGAAGGAGAGATCACCGATGAGTCCGGAGAAGGTATCGTGGGAAAGAAAGTGGTGAAGACCCTTAAGAAGATTCGCAAAGACGACGATGTCAAAGCCCTTGTGCTGCGCGTCAACTCTCCCGGCGGTTCTGCCGATGCCAGTGAGCAGATCTGGCATGCTGTCAAATCATTCCAGGAGACCGGAAGACCTGTCGTTGTCTCGATGGGCGGCTTGGCGGCTTCGGGTGGTTATTACATCTCCTGCGGAGCCGATTATATCTATGCCGAACCGACAACGCTCACCGGTTCCATCGGTATCTTCGGTGTCGTTCCTAATGCAGGCAAACTGCGTGATAAGATCGGTCTGGATATCGACGGCGTAAGCACCAACAAGCATTCGGACTTGGAGAGCAACATGATCTACAAAGGCATGAACCCCGAAGAGCGTCAGATGATGCAGGCGATGGTGGAACGCGGTTACGACCTCTTCACCCGTCGTTGTGCCGAAGGACGTAACGTCAGCCAGGACTATATCAAGTCTATCGGAGAAGGACGCGTGTGGTTAGGTATCGATGCCTTGGATAATAAACTGGTGGACGAGATGGGTAATATCCATGATGCCGTATCCAAAGCCGTTGAACTGGCAGGGCTGGAGAGCTATAAAGTAAGCTTCTATCCGGAGAAGAAAGATCCGTTAGAGGAATTATTGGCTGCTTTGGATGACACTACGGAAGAAGAGAAACTGATTCTGAAGATGCGTGCGCTCTTCTCGCAACCCCGTATCATGGCACGTATGGATGACGTCATCATCAAATAAAAACGGCAAGGGTGAAACGATTCTTAACCATACCGCTCAGTAAGGCCTATCAGTTCGGTGTCTGGATACGGCATCAACTGTTCGACAACCATCTGCTGCGTGTGCACGCAGTAGAGATCCCTACCATTTGCGTAGGTAACTTAGCGGTGGGTGGAACCGGCAAGACCCCGATGACCGCTTATATCGTCCAACTCTTATCGGAAAACGGTTACCATCCTGCGGTCCTTTCCCGTGGCTACAAACGCAAGACCCGGGGTTTCGTATTGGCGGATGAACATGCCACCACACAAACGATAGGCGATGAAGCCATGCAACTTCATCTCACCTTCCCGAAGGTACCTGTTGCCGTTTGTGAGAACCGTGTCAAAGGAGTGCATCGTCTGCAGCAACAGGTTCCTAACGTAGATGTCATCGTCTTAGACGATGCCATGCAGCATCGGGCAATCCATTGCGGCATGACCGTACTACTCACCCCGTACGACAGGCTCTACATAGACGACCATATGTTGCCTTGGGGAACCCTTCGCGATATCCCTTCCCGTGCCCTCAAAGCAGATGCTATCGTGGTAACCAAATGTCCGGAAACGATACAACCCATCGACATGCGGGTGGTGGATAACCGGCTGCATCTGCCTACCTATCAGCAACTGCATTTTGCCGGCATAGCGTACGCTCCTTTGACGCAAAAAGGAACGCCGCTCGTGCTTTGCGGCATCTCCCAACCCGAATACCTGATGACGCATGTGCAACAACATTATCCCCAAGCACAACTGATGGCATTTGCCGATCATCATACCTTCAGCAAACGGGACATCAACGCCATCCTGCAAAAGGCGAAACACTTCGATTTTGTGCTGACTACCGACAAAGACATGCAGCGCTTGCGTCACACCTCTCTGGAGCAGGAATTGCTCAAACAAGGCAAAGCCTTAGTCGTACAATCGATCCAAACCCGTTTCCTCACTCCCGCCAAACACTTTGATGATCAGATCCTGAAATACGTTCGCAAGAACTCAAAAAATAACAAATAACAAATGACAAATGTCAAATTCGTACATATCCTTCGTCGTTTCGTCCCTCCTTACAAGGGGCAGATGGCATTGAATATCTTCTTTAATATCCTCTCAACGCTCCTGTCGTTGTTCTCTTTTGCGGCGATCATTCCGGTGCTGCGTATCCTCTTCGGACTCACCACCAGCGATGTCACATGGATCAAGATGAGTAGCGTGAGCGGCTTACAAGAGACGATCAACGCAGTGCGTAACAACCTCTACTGCCTGCTCAATGACCAGATCGCCCTTCGTGGTGCCGGAACGGTCCTCTTCTGGTTAGGGCTCTTCCTCGTACTGATGACCGGACTCAAATGTCTGGCGGCATGGCTTGCCAATTATTACATGGTGCCTATCCGAACGGGTGTCTTACGCGACCTGCGCAAGCAGTTATACGATAAAGTGCTGTCCTTACCGATGGGGTACTTCACCCAAGCACGTCGAGGCGATGTCATCTCTCGCATGACGAATGATGTGAACGAAGTGGAGGCGTCGATCATGTCCTCCTTGGATATCTTATTCAAAAACCCCATCATGATCATCGTCTATCTGACGACCCTGCTCATCATCTCTTGGCAGCTGACCCTCTTCGTGATGGCACTTCTACCCATCGCAATCTTCTTTATCGGTCGTATAGGACGCAGTCTCAAACGGGCTTCTACCAAAGGACAGGAACAGAATGCGGAGATCCTCTCATCCATTGATGAGACGCTCTTGGGCTTACGGGTCGTCAAAGGCTTCAACGCTCAGGATAAGTTACGTACCCGTTTTGATAAACACATCAATGCCACCCGGGCTACCTTCAACCGCATCAACCGTCGTTACTACCTGGCGCATCCCTTGTCGGAGTTCTTAGGTACCGCCCTGATAGCGGTCATCCTCTGGTTCGGCGGTATCCTCATCCTTTCTGACCATGCCACCATCGATGCATCGACCTTCATCTATTACCTCGTCATCTTCTACTCGATCATCAACCCCGCCAAGGACCTCAGCAAAGCGTCCTACGGGATCCGTCGAGGCATGGCGTCGCTCGAACGTATCGATGCCATCTTGGATACCGAGTCCACGATTAAGGAACCTGAACAACCTCAAACCCTTACACCTTCCACCTTCCACCAAGGTATCACTTTCGACCATGTGTCCTTCCATTACCAACCGGATAGGGAAGTACTGACCGATATCAACTTAGTCGTGCCCAAAGGCAAGACCATCGCTTTGGTCGGACAGTCGGGTAGCGGTAAGACCACCCTCACGGACCTCGTGCCGCGTTTCTATGACCCCGTCTCCGGTACCGTGCAGATAGACGGAACGGATATCCGTTGCTTCACGACGCATGACCTGCGTGCCTTGATGGGTATCGTCTGTCAGGAACCCATCCTCTTCAATGATACGGTCTATAACAATATCACATTCGGTGTCGATACCACCCAACCTGCACCGAACGGCATGAGCTGGCAGCAAGCCGTTGAACAGGCAGCACGTATCGCCAATGCGCATACCTTTATCACCGAGATGCCCGAAGGCTATAACACCGTCATCGGGGATCGGGGTAGCCGGCTCTCCGGAGGTCAACGGCAACGACTCAGCATCGCCCGGGCTATCCTCAAGAACCCGCCGATACTCATTCTCGATGAAGCGACCTCGGCGCTTGACTCCGAATCCGAGAAACTGGTGCAGGAAGCCCTCGAACATCTGATGAAAGACCGTACGACCCTCGTTGTCGCGCACCGTCTCTCCACCATCAAACATGCGGACCTCATCTGCGTCATGCATGAAGGACGTATTGTCGAACGAGGCACGCACGATGACCTCTACGCCCTTGGAGGCTACTACACCAAACTCGTAGATATGCAATCGTAATGACGAAAGGTAAAATGACAAATCCCAAATCTCAAATCTCAAATGCAAAACCTAAGGTTTTGCTGGGTATGTCCGGAGGAATCGACTCCACCGTCAGCGCCATGCTCCTTTTGGAGCAGGGCTACGAAGTCATCGGTGTCACCTTCCGAACCTACGACTCGATGAAAGAGTCTTGTATCGCCAAAGAGAAAGGTTGCTGTACCATCGACTCGATTATGGAAGCCAAGCACAATGCCGAGCGGATGGGCTTTGAGCACCATATAGTTGATTTCCGGGAGGCCTTCCGCCGCTGCGTCATTCAGAACTTCATCGACGAGTACATGGCAGGACGCACACCCAACCCTTGCGTGCTTTGTAACAGTACCATCAAATGGGGCGAGATGTTACACTTAGCCGATGTGATGGGTTGTGATTATATCGCAACCGGTCATTATGCCCGCATCGCAGAAAAAGACGGACATGTCTATCTTCGTACCGCTGCCGATACGCATAAGGATCAGACCTATTTCCTCTGGATGCTTACCGAAGAACAACTCAAACGTACTATTTTCCCGCTCGGCGACTACACTAAGGATCAGGTGCGTGAGATAGCGCGTCAGCATGGATATGAAAAACTGGCGGTCAAACGCGAGAGCCAGGAGATATGCTTTATCCCCAATGATGACTACCGTGCTTTCTTGCGCGCGAACGTGCCCGATTATATGGAACGCGTACGCGCGGGCGAATATGTTGATGCGGAGGGTAGGGTGCTTGGGCAACACACCGGATATGTCAACTATACTATCGGGCAGCGAAAGGGACTCGGTATCGCCCTCGGGCATCCTGCCTATATCACGCATATCGATGCTGCCTCCAACCGCATCACCCTCGGCACCAACGACGACATGTACGCGACAGAACTGCGGTTTAAACAAATCACAAATCACCAATCACAAATCACAAATTCGCCGATAACGGCGAAAGTCCGTTATCGCTCCAAAGCCGTTCCCGTCAAAGAAATCAAATCACAAATCATAAATCATAAATCACAAATAAGCTCGCTGTTATTCAGCGAGCCTATCTGGGGCATCACGCCGGGTCAATCCGTCGTGCTTTATTCAGACGATTTGGTCGTTGGCGGTGGAATAATCCAGTAAACCAGTAGACCAGTTGACCATTAGACCAGTTACTTTCCGAAATACCGCTTGTACAGTCCTTCAAAACCTTTGCCGTGACGAGCTTCGTCGCGTGCCATCTCATGAACGGTGTCATGGATCGGGTCAAGGTCTAACTCTTTCGCACGTTTAGCGATCTTGAACTTATCTTCGCATGCACCTGCCTCTGCCATCATTCGTTTCTCCAGGTTCGTCTTGGTGTCCCAAACGATCTCACCTAACAACTCAGCAAAACGCGATGCGTGGTCTGCCTCTTCGTATGCATACTGACGGAAGGCAGCTGCGATCTCCGGATAACCCTCACGGTCTGCTTGACGAGCCATGGCCAGATACTGCCCCACCTCGGAGCACTCACCCATGAAGTGTGCACGCAGACCTTCTGCGATAATCGGGTCTTTCACATCTTTCGCTACGCCCAGTACATGCTCGCAAACGAAATTGAGTTTGTCGTCGGATGCTACTTTCCATTCAACGATTTGTTTGCATTGCGGACAACGCTCCGGTGCCTCTGCGCCTTCGTGTACATAACCGCAGATCGGGCAAATAAATTTCTTTGTCATAATCTTACAAATTTAAGGGTTAATATAAAAGTTTATCTGTGTTCTAAAATATCACTGGCACGGCGTAGCGCAAAATGAATATTCGCGCATATATTATGCGGATCCATCTGCTGCTCAATACCGCCTTTCATCAACTGCTTATGCACATGGTTATTCACGCCGGACAGGATGATCGTGATTCCTTCTTTGTGACTACGCTGGATCAGCATACTCAGGTTATGCATCGCCGTCGAATCGACGAACGGCACCTTACGCATGCGGATGATACGAATCGGATAGTCCTTCCCGCTCACGTGCGTCATGATGTCGTCGAAGCGGTTGGCGATACCGAAGAAATACGGACCGTCGATCTCATACACCTCCACACCTTCGGGTATCGTCAGATGCTCCAGATTCAACTGGATATCCGTATCTTCGTTCGGGTCGATCTCCTTATGTAACGTGCGGATATGTGTCTGCTCGTTCGTACGCATCAGGAACAGCACCATCGCCAGCAGCAGACCCACCTCGATCGCTACCGTCAGGTCGAAGATGACGGTCAGGAAGAATGTGATCAGCAGTACCCAGAAATCACGGTTACGGTGTTTGAATAGTCCCACGATTGTCTTCCAGCCGCTCATCGAGTACGCCACCATGATCAGCACCGCAGCCAGACAACTCATCGGGATCATACCTACCAACTGTCCGAGGAACAGCAGTACCAACAGCAGCACCACCGCATGGATGATACCGGCTACCGGCGTACGACCGCCGTTATTGATGTTCGTCATCGTGCGGGCGATAGCACCTGTGGCAGGGATACCTCCGAAGAACGGAACGGCGATGTTCGCGATACCTTGTGCAATCAACTCCGTGTTCGAGTTATGCTTGTCGCCGATCACACCGTCCGCTACGATAGCGGATAACAAACTCTCTATCGCACCTAACATCGCGATCGTGAACGCAGCAGGGAAGAGCTTCTGTACCATCGTGAAGAACGTCTCGCCTTCCGGCATATCTATCGACGGCAAAGAGGGCGCCGGGATACCGTTCGGTAAGGTGAACTGATCACCGATCGTGGTAACCGTCACACCCCATGCCTCCGGCGCGTATTCCTTCAGGAGCCAAACGGCGAAGGTCGCAAACACGATTGCCGCCAAGCTACCCGGGATACGCTTCGTGATCTTAGGCATCACAATACATACCGCCAAGGAGAACAGTCCCACTCCGAACGCCCACCAGTTCACATGAAAATGCTGCGCGTAGAATATCCATTTATCGACGAAGTTTGCCGGCACATTGCTCAGACCCAGACCGAAGAAATCATTCATCTGCGTCGAAAATATCGTCAACGCGATACCGGCGGTGAAACCGACGATGACAGGGTAGGGAACGAACTTAATCACATTACCCAGATGCGCCAGACCCATCAGCACCAACAGCAGACCCGCCATGATCGTGGCAATCGCCAGACCCGACGTACCGAACTGCTGGATGATGCCGTAGATCACGACGATGAACGCACCCGTCGGACCGCCTATCTGCACCTTGCTGCCACCGAACAACGAGATCAACAGACCGGAGATGATAGCGGTGATCAGACCTTCCGTCGGACCCACACCGGACGAGATACCGAACGCAATCGCCAGAGGAATAGCCACGATACCTACGATGATACCGGCTAAGGCGTCCTGACCCAACTGCGCCCGGCTATAATGCCGCATCGTCTGAAACAGCTTGGGCGAAAAAACATCTTTTATATGATATTCCATCCTTTTTCCAATTCCGCTGCAAAGGTACAACAAATATTTGGAATATACAAGGGTTTATGTATTTTTCTTTTAATATTATCCATAGAACAAAGAAAAATCGCTCAATTGAGCGATTTCCTTTGTTGCCTAACCAGGACTCGAACCCAGACAGACAGAACCAGAATCTGTAGTGCTACCATTACACCATTAGGCACTGCTTTTCTTAGCCGAAGGCACGATTTTTTTCAAAAGCGACTGCAAAGGTACTGCTTTTTTATGATATACGCAAATATTTTCGCAAAAAAATGCAAAAAAATGCAAAATTGTCACTTTTTCAGCTTCTGATGGCACTGCTCGATATACATTTTCGTCATGGCGCGTACCCAGCAGTACTCCCATTGCGGATCCTCAAACAGTTTATCAGCCCGTTCGAACCACTGCAATGCCGCCTGCTTGCTGCCGAAAGGCTTGGGGGCAAAGAAAAGGCAGGTGGCGAAATATGCCAAAGTGAGCGGATCTTCCGGTGCCAGTTGCACCGCTGATTGAGCGAGACTCATCGCCTTGACCGGACGCATCGACTCATGTAACCGCAGTTCATACACATAAACCGCCGACATGTACATCTCGTAGTGCCCTTTGGGCAATGATGCCTTTTGCGCTTGAATATGCTGCTTGAACTGCTTGACGTAGGGCAGAGCATGTGCCTTATCCCGATCTACCATGTAGCCGCAGAAACCGTATTCGTAGAGTAACGAATTAACGTTGAACGAATTAACGTTGAACGTGTCCACATACGTTTTCCACACCGTCATGTCTTCACGTAGATAGGCATCCAGCATGATACTATCCGCAGAGAAATTCCCTGCGGATAGTGATATGCTGAAGAGCAAAGCAGCAATTACTTGCCGCGCTCGAGCAATAACGTGCGAGTCGGTTGATCGCATACTTCGCTCGGTCCGTAATACTGGATCGGACCCGGATAGATATAGCTGGTTACAGGATCTGCCCATTCCTCACGATGTGCTTGCAGATACTTGAACGGAGCGCCGTCAAGATCCACCAGTGCCTTCTGGATAACCGGTTTCATCTTACCGTTACGTTTCTCCATATTCATCATCATCGTGATAGGTACACCACCTGCGATCCACTCAGCTGCAGGCTTGGTGAGGTTACGTACCAACGACATGTAACCGGTCTTGCCGGCTGCGATGAGGTGCGTAGCGTTCACACCGATCGAGTAGCAGTAGTCGGCATCGAAGTTCGACGGGATAGCGCAACGGCCTTCGTAACCGAAGAAGTGGTTGAGAGCAGAGAACTTGCCTTTGTACTCGCCGTTCGCTTTGAGAACAGCCAGACGTTTCTGAACCATCTCGATGAGCAGTTTCTCGGTCTCAATCTGCGAAACCATGACGTTTCCGTGCGGGTCGCGATCCAAGGTCAACTGACGAGCGATACCCTTCGGCAGCGAACGATAGAGGTCGCAAGAAGCCGGACTCAGTTTGCTCTTCACGTACTCGCGTTTCGCATCATCGCCGTCAAGACCGGTGAACTCCTCGTTATTGGCGAGCAGGTCGTTCAGTTCCTGGATCAGTACACGCATTGCCGGGATGAACTCGATGAGGCCTTCCGGAATAAGTACGGTACCGAAGTTAAGACCTGCGTTGGCACGAGCTACGATCACCTTAACGATACCCTCAACAATCTCGTTCAGCGTCATCTGCTTAGCCTCCACTTCCTCGGAAATAAGGCAGATATTCGGTTGGCTCTGCAGTGCGCACTCAAGGGCGATATGACTTGCGCTACGACCCATCAGACGGATGAAGTGCCAGTATTTCTTGGCAGAGTTGGCATCGCGTTGGATGTTACCGATGAGTTCCGCATAGGTCTTACAAGCGGTGTCGAAACCGAAAGAAGTCTCGATCATCTCGTTCTTCAAGTCACCGTCGATAGTCTTCGGGCAGCCGATTACCTGGATTCCGCATTGTTTCTGCAGATAGTACTCAGCCAGCACGCAAGCGTTGGTGTTCGAGTCGTCACCACCGATGATGACAACCGCCTTGATACCCAGTTGCTTGCAAATCTCGATACCATTGTCGAACTGCCAAGTCTCTTCCAGTTTGGTACGACCCGAACCGATGATATCGAAACCTCCCGTGTTACGGTACTCGTCGATGATAGCACCGGTCAACTCCTGGTACTTACCGTCGATAAGACCGGAAGGACCGCCGAGGAAACCGTACAACTTGTTCTGCGGGTTCAGTGCTTTGAGACCGTCATACAGACCGGAGATGACATTGTGACCGCCGGGAGCTTGACCACCCGACAGGATAACGCCTACGTTAAACGGTTCTGAACAAGCGTTCTTGCCTGTGGTCGGCTCCATGGTGATAAGGGGCAGACCATAGGTGTTCGGGAACAAAGCCTTGATCTCTTCCTGATCTGCTACCGACTGTGTCTTCTCGCCTTCTACAAGACGAACTGCGCCCTGCAATGCAACCGGCATCTTCGGTTGATACGCCTGACGCGCAATTTGTAATGGACTTTTTTGCATAAGATTAATTATTTTGTTGGTTAATAAGTTTCAATAGTTGTTCTACGGCTTCTTCCTGCGGGATGTTTTTGAGGACGCACTCTTTGCCGCGATAGAGGGAGATGCGGTCACGGCCGGCTCCGACATAACCGTAGTCTGCGTCCGCCATCTCTCCGGGACCGTTCACGATACAACCCATAACGGCTATCTTGAGGCCCGTCAGGTGAGCGGTGGCTTTTTTGACCTCCGCTACGGTCTTTTGGAGGTCGAACATCGTTCGTCCGCAACCCGGACAGGAGATATACTCCGTTTTATAAATACGCACGCGCGCGGCTTGCAGGATATCTTTGCTGAGGAAATTCAGTTTGTTCTCTGAGAAATTGGGATTCACCAAGGTCAACTCTTTGGCTTTGTACTCCCATAACAAGCGTCCGCATTCGGCAGCTGCTTGTAACGCAAACGTGTCCCATTCGCTCTCATAACTCGTGTAACGGATCTCAGCGTCCGCTCCGATATTATCCAGCACTTCGGCGGTTACCGAACCATCGTAACGAACGGAGTCATCATCGGCGAAATAATCGACTAACTCTTGTGCTACAGGTATCTCATTCTCAGGGGCTTCACTCAGACTGACACGCACCGTATCACCGATGCCGTCCGCCAGCAATGCACCGATACCTACCGCTGACTTGATACGTCCGTCTTCGCCTTCTCCGGCTTCGGTAACGCCCAGATGCAAGGGGAAATCCATCTGCTCATGATGCATCGTCTTGACAAGCAGATGTACGGTATCCACCATCACGCGTGTGTTGGACGCCTTGACGGAGATGACGATATTCGTGAAGTCATGGTTCACGGCGATGCGGAGAAACTCCATCACGGACTCTACCATACCTTGCGGTGTGTCGCCGTACTTATCCATCATGCGGGCACTGAGCGAACCGTGGTTCACACCGATACGGATCGCTGTCTCGTGCTCCTTACAGATATCCAAGAGGTGCACAAAACGCTCTTCCAGTTTGGAGGCATCCTTGCTGTAGTTACCCGGGTTGATGCGAACGGCTTCCACCACTTCGGCGGCAGCGTCAGCTACTTCGGCGTTAAAATGGATATCAGCCACCAAGGGTACGGCAGTCAGTACCTGTGCATGGATCTCACGCAGCGATTCCACTTCTCGCATACCTTGCGTGGTGAAGCGTAATAACTCCGTTCCCGCCTCAATACACCGTCTTGCTTGCTCCACCGAACCGTCTATATCGTTCGTGTCGGTGTTCGCCATCGTTTGCACCCGAATGGGGTAGTCGGAACCCAAAAAAATGTTGCCGACTTGCACATTTATGGTCTTTCTTCGCTTATTTTCTAATTTTATTTGCATAAAAATGCATTTTTTAATGTAAAAATTTCTTATTTTGTTACCAAAAACGATTTATTTTTGCATTTTTTTTCAAAAATATTTGCACATGTCAAAAAAATGTAGTACCTTTGCAGCCGTTTTTGACGAAAAGATGAAATCGTACATCGTAAATCGTCAAATCGTAAATGGTTTGAATCAGTAGCTCAGCAGGTAGAGCACATCCCTTTTAAGGATGGGGTCCTGGGTTCGAGCCCCAGCTGGTTCACAAGAAGAGAGTTTCGACTCTCTTTTTTGTTTTCTGTCCCCCTTTCTCATCCTTTCAAATAGCGCGTTACAATTTTGCCTGCAAAATTACTACAAATTTTCCAAATTTGCAAGATTTTTAACAAAAAAATTAGTCTAAGCTCGCTTAAGTGTGATTTTGTTTGCTAAAAATCTTGTAGTTTGCTCGAAAGTGCGAACTTAAATTCGGGGGTGGAGAAGCCAATTGACTTTTGGCTTCGAAAAGGGAAGGCGGTCGGGGAAACCAAGCAGACCGAGATAAAATAAAGTGGCGGAGTCCGAAATTACAACAAAAAAACCGAATGTGCAAAAAAAAATCCGTTTTATTTTTTTGCATAGCGGAATTTTATTTGTATTTCTATGATGTCGGTCTTGGCACGAAGTTTGTAATACTCTTTCTGCACATTTAAATTTACGGAACTATGAAAAAGATATTTAGATTTTTAGGCATCGTGCTGCTCATCGCAGCCGTCAGTGCCGCAACCACATTCGCTGTCTTGAAATACAGCAATCCGCAATTTCAAATCACCAATTACAAATCACAAA